>ERZ795046.551-NODE-551-length-44972-cov-4.610793_pt1 | contig 44972 bp, 25 predicted proteins | sample MGYA00375130_ERZ795046 | MGnify/ENA primary metagenome ERZ795046 (study PRJEB30175, sample SAMN05720202) | activated sludge metagenome | isolation source: anaerobic digester from wastewater treatment plant | place: Japan | collected 2015-05-15 ... | reverse complement strand
CTGGTGATCGGCTTGCCGTCGGATGGGCCGAGGATGTTGTGATGGGCCAACATGTATTCCTTGCATTCCCGCTGGGCTTCCGCCGACAAGGGCACATGCACGGCCATCTGATCGCCGTCGAAATCGGCGTTGAATGCAGTGCACGACAGCGGATGGAGGCGGATGGCCTTCCCTTCCACCAGCTTGGGCTGAAAGGCCTGGATCCCCATGCGGTGCAGGGTGGGGGCGCGGTTCAAAAGGACGGGATGATCCTTGATGACCTCTTCCAGCACATCGAACACCTCGGGATCCTGCCGCTCGATCTTCCGCTTCGCGCTGCGGATGGTGGTGACTTCGTCCAACTCCTCGAGGCGGCGGATGATGAACGGCTCGAAGAGTTCCAACGCCATTTGCTTGGGCAGGCCGCACTCATTGAAATGAAGCTCCGGCCCGCACACAATGACCGACCGGCCTGAATAATCCACCCGTTTGCCCAGCAGGTTCTGACGGAACCGGCCCTGCTTGCCTTTGAGCATGTCGCTGAGCGACTTCAACGGGCGGTTGTTGGACCCCTTGACGGGCCGGCCCCGGCGGCCGTTGTCCAACATGGCGTCCACCGCCTCCTGCAGCATGCGCTTTTCGTTCCGGATGATCACCTCCGGGGCGCGCACCTCCTTGAGCCGCCGGAGACGGTTGTTGCGGTTGATAACACGCCGGTACAAGTCGTTGAGGTCGGATGTGGCAAAACGCCCGCCATCAAGAGGCACCAAGGGCCGCAAGTCGGGAGGAATGACCGGCAGCACTTCCAAAACCATCCATTCCGGCCGGTTGTTGCTCTGCCGGAAATCCTCGACCACCTTGAGACGCTTGATGTTGCGCTTGATCCGCTGCTTGGATTTGCCTTCCCGGATACTGGCCCGCAATTCAGCGGCCAGCTGGTCGAGATCCAATTCCTTTAGAATGTCGCGAATGGCCTCCGCGCCCATCCCGACCCGGAACTCGGTCCCGTATTCCTCCCGCAAATGCCCGTATTCCCGCTCGGAAATGATGTCCATATAGTTCAGGCCGGTGCTGCCGGGATCGAGCACAATATACTCCTCGTAATACAACACCCGTTCCAAGGCCTTGACGGACAAATCCAATAACAAGGCCATCAGGCTGGGAACGCCCTTCGAAAACCATATGTGCGCCACCGGCATCTCCAACTCGATATGCCCCAGCCGGCTGCGGCGGACCTTCGACTGGGTCACTTCGACCCCGCAGCGGTCACAGACCACGCCCCGGTGCTTGATCCCTTTGAACTTGCCGCAGGCGCACTCGAAATCCCGGGTTGGGCCGAAAATGCGTTCGCAGAACAATCCATCGTTCTTGGGCTTGTACGTCTTATAATCGATGGTCTCGGGATTTTTCACTTCCCCATACGACCAACTGCGGATCTGATCCGGCGAGGCGAGGGAAATGCGGATGGCCCGCACCTTGTTGATGTCGCGAATTTCGTCTTCCCGCCGTTTCGCGGCCGGGGTTTGCAACGATTTCCACATGAGTGATCTCCTCATCGGGGATGGGTCAGGTTCACGTGCGTTTGTTCAGTTCTTCGATTCCACCAACTCTTCTTCTTCGGGAAGCGGTTCGGGAAGCGGTTCTCCCCCGTCCCCGCCCGCCTGATCCTCGACCAGATCGATGCTCAGGCCGAGGCTTTGCAGCTCCTTGACGAGCACGTAGAACGACTCGGGCAGGCCGGGCGCGCGGGCGTTTTTCCCCTTCACGATGGCCTCGTAGATCCGGTTGCGGCCCACAATGTCATCGGACTTGACCGTAAGCAACTCCTGCAGCGTGTGCGCGGCGCCGTAGGCTTCCAGAGCCCACACTTCCATTTCACCCAGCCGCTGACCGCCGAATTGCGCCTTGCCGCCCAGGGGCTGCTGCGTCACCAGCGAATACGGCCCGATCGACCGGGCGTGAATCTTGTCATCGACCAGGTGATTGAGTTTCAGCATGTAAATGGAACCGACGGTCACTTTCTCCTCGAACGGTTCGCCCGTCCGCCCGTCATAGAGCACCGTTTTGCCCGATTCGGGCAACCCGGCCTTCCGGAGCAGTTCTTTGACATCGGCTTCCTTGGCTCCATCAAATACCGGCGTGGCCACGTGCATCCCCAGTTTGCTGATGGCCCAGCCCAGGTGGGTTTCAAAGACCTGCCCCACGTTCATCCGGGAGGGAACCCCCAGCGGGTTGAGAATAATGTCGATGGGAGTCCCATCTTCCAAAAACGGCATGTCCTCGATGGGAACGATCCGGGAAACGACGCCCTTGTTGCCGTGACGCCCAGCCATTTTATCCCCGATCGACAACCGCTTTTTCTTGGCGACATACACCTTGACCATCTTAAGCACGCCGGGCGGCAGATTGTCGCCGGTTTTGATGTATTCGATCTGCTTCTCGTACTGCTGATTGACGTCCTCCAGATCCCGCTGGTACTGCATCCGGATCCGGTCGAGGACGGGATCGCCCTGGATCGTCAATTCCCGCAGATCGACCCCCGCCAACTTCTTGAGATCGGTCTTCGTCAGCGTTTTCCCCTTGGAAAACAGGACTTCCCCGGTGGTGGGATTGAGCATGTCACCCGCCAATTCAAGCCCCGCCAGGGTGTTCTCCACATGCTGCACCCAACTCTCCTGCAACTCCTTGGTCCGCTTCTCCTTTTCGGCGAGGAGGCGTTTGATGGCCCGCTCGTCCTCGGTGCGCCCCCGCCCGCCCCGCATCTTGCGGGAAAAGACCTTCACATCGACCACCGTGCCCTCGGTCCCGGGATGCGCCTTCAGCGAAATATCCTTCACGTCCTCGGCGCGCTTGCCGAAAATGGCGCGCAACAACTTTTCGACGTTGGAGGTCTGCACCTTCCCCTTGGGCGAGATTTTCCCCACCAGAATGTCCCCCGGCCGCACCGGCGCGCCAATGCGGATCACGCCGTTTTCGTCCAGATTCTTCAGCGCGTCCTCGCCGACATTGGGAATGTCACGCGTGATCTCTTCCTCGCCCAACTTGGTGTCCCGCGCCTCCACCTTGAATTCTTCGATATGGATGCTGGTGAACACATCGTCGCGGAGGAGGCGTTCGCTCACCACGATGGCGTCCTCGAAATTCGCCCCTTCCCAGGACATGAACGCCACCAGCACGTTCTTGCCGAGAGCCATCTCCCCCTTGTCGGTGGCAGGGCCGTCGGCGATCACCCAGCCGGCCTCCACATGCTGCCCGGTCCGGACAATGGGTTTCTGATTGATGCAGGTGTTCTGATTGGACCGGACAAACTTCTGCAAGGGGTATTCATCCACATCCTTGTCGGTCATCGGCTTGTCGGGCTGGATGCGGATGAGATTGGCGGAAACGTACTCCACCGTCCCGGACCGGCGCGCGACCACCACCACCCCCGAGTCCTTGGCGGCTTTGTACTCCATGCCCGTGCCGACCAGCGGCGCCTCGGTTTTCATGAGGGGAACCGCTTGCCGTTGCATGTTCGACCCCATGAGGGCGCGGTTTGCGTCGTCGTGTTCGAGGAACGGCACCAACGCGGCGGAAATGGACACCAACTGCTTCGGCGAAACGTCCATGTAATGGACCTGGTCGGGAGTCACGCGGGGATAATTCTCACGGAAACGGGACAGCACCTGATCCCGCACAAAACGGCCCCGGCCGTCCAGCGGAGCGTTGGCCTGGGCGATGATGCACTCGTCTTCGTCATCCGCGGTCAGATACCTGATTTCCTTGGACACCACCCCGTTCTTCACCACCCGGTACGGGGTCTCGATGAATCCGAATTCATTGACCCGCGCGTACGTGGACAGGCTGGAAATCAGGCCGATGTTCGGGCCTTCCGGCGTTTCAATGGGGCAGATGCGCCCGTAATGGGTGTGATGGACGTCGCGCACCTCGAATCCCGCCCGTTCCCGGTTGAGGCCGCCCGGCCCCAGCGCCGACAGCCGCCGCTTGTGAGTCAATTCGGACAGGGGATTGACCTGATCGAGGAACTGCGACAACTGGCTGCGCCCAAAAAAATCGTTGATGGCGGTGGTGATAGGCTTGGCATTGACCAGGTTGCGGGGCATGACCTGCTGCAAGTCGAGAATCCCCAACTTTTCCCGCACGGTCCGCTCCATCCGGGCCAACCCCACGCGGATCTGGTTCTCCAACAGCTCCCCGATCGTGCGCACGCGGCGGTTGCCCAGATGATCGATATCGTCCGATACGCCCTCCCCGCGGTTGAGCTTCAAAATGTACTTGATCACATGAACAATATCCTCGGGAACCAGGGTCACGGTGTCCAAACTCACGTCAAGGCCGAGCTTTTTGTTGAGGCGGTACCGCCCCACGCGGGACAAATCATACCGCCGGGGCTTGGTGAACAGGTTCTCGAACAGCGCGATGGCGTTTTTAATGGCCGGCGGCTCGCCGGGACGCAAGGTCTGATAGATTTCGTTAAGGGCGTTCTCCCGGTCGGTCGTGTTGTCCTTGAGCAACGTGTTGCGGATGATCGCGTAGTCGCGTTCATCCCCTTCCACGACCCAAACCGACGGCACCTTCATTTCCACCAATTTGTCGAAAATTTCCCCGGTGATCTCCGTCCCGTTCTCCACCAGCTTGACTTGCGTTTCCGGATCGATGATGTCCCGCCCGGCGATTTGACCCACCACCGCGTCGCGGGTGCGGCCGGATACCTTTATTTCCTTCTGCTGCAGGAACAGGCTCATGATCTCGTCGTTGCTGGAATACCCAAACGCGCGCAACAACACGGTCACGGGCAACTTCCGCCGGCGGTCGATGATGACCGACAGAACATCGTTGAGGTCATTCTCAAACTCCAGCCACGCCCCGCGGTTGGGAATGATACTGCCCTGGATCAGCCTCTGCCCGCTGTGGTGCATCTCCACATTGAAAGTGGCCCCCGGCGAACGGTGCAACTGACTGACCACCACCCGCTCGGCCCCGTTGATGATGAACGTGCCCCGGTTGGTCATCAGGGGGATCTCCCCCAGGTAAATGTCCTCCTCGCGGATGTCCACAATCGTGGCGTCTTCCTCTTTCTCTTTCCCCCCGCTCTTCACCACCAGCCGGACCTTGATCCGCAGGGGGGCGGCATACGTCATGCCCCGGTCGATGCACTCCATCACCGAATACTTGGGACGCCCCAGCGTGTATTCCACATACTCCAGCGTGGACCCATCCCGCCCCTTGATGGGAAATATCGAGTGAAACGCCTGATGCAGGCCCATCATCTTCCGCCGGCCCGGCAGTTCGTCTTGCTGCAAAAACTGATTGTAGGAGAGTTGCTGCGTCTCGATGAGATCGGGAAGGTCGACCACGTCCTGAATCTTCGCAAAACTCTTCCGTTCCCGCCAAGGACACGTGTCAGTTGCTTGTCTCATCAACCTTCTCCTCTAACCTGGAATAGTGATTGTTTCCGATTTAAATGAACTCCCCGGCGATACCCATCCCCTCTCACCCGCCGCGACTCCGCCGGGTGGGAATCCCGCAAAAATACGTTTACCCTTCCCGGAATCCCAATAGACAAGGAATAATTGAATCGAAACTGAGAGGTTCGGCCCCCGTCCCAGGGGCCACCGTCCAATCGGCACTCAAATACCGGTGTGGCATTGCAGGAAGGAAATACGATGAGATCCAGACAGAATGATAGCCCAGAGAGAGAGCGGGCGCTCCCAAATCGTGGAAAAACCGAAAGTGAATCATAGGCGCTTAATGGAAGAAGGGTTTCGATCCCGGACCGAGCTCTTTGTTCCTGCCGAATGTTCGAACCAGCAATTGTAGATAGTCCCGCGAAAATGTCAAGGGCATTTTACCATTTTTTTCTCCCGCATCCCACCGTTCTGGATTATTTCTTGTTTCCCTTCGATCCGGCTCTGGTTCCTTCCACGGATCTTTTCCTTCACGCCCGATCCCCGGAATGGCTGCCCAAGGCAGACAACACGGATCATCCGAACGCCTCCCTAGGACGACCCGGCCGGAATGATTACGATTACCCCGTTACGCCATACAATTTCCGGAACTCAGAATCCCTGAAACCACACAATAACATGAAAACTCCCATGACTTGGAAACCGCCTGCCCGCCCGCCCGCCAAAGCCCGCTCCCGTGTCTTTTGGTCGATGATCGCGTCTTTGATCCTTCTGCGCTTGGGATTGTCTCTGTATTACTTAGCAACGCACAACTTCTTCTTCACCTTGTCCGCCGATGACGTGGCCCGGATCCAAATCGCCCTCCGGTGGGAAACTCAACCCGCCTTTTTCCCCGATCCGACCTGGCCCCCGCTGCCTTTCTGGCTGGGCGGCCTCTTGTCCCGGCTTTTCCATACCGGCACCGCCTCCTTGTGCGTGTTGTCCATCCTGGCCTCGCTGGCGGCGGTTCCCTTGCTCGCCCATTTGTGTTTCCGGATTCTGCGGGCCGAACCTTCCCTCTCGGACCACGAAATTTTGTTCGCCACGGGCACGGTCCTGGCAGTGTACGTGTTCCAACCCTGGTGGATCTGGCTGGGGACCAGCATGCTGGCGGAACCGCTGTACACCCTGCTTTTTCTCGCCTCGCTGGCGGCCATGGGAAAAGCGGCCGGGAATGCCTCGCTTTCCGGCGCGCTGGGTACCGTGGGATTGGGCGTCCTGGCCACCATGACCCGCCTCGAAGGCGCGGCCTGGACCGCCTTGTTGTACGGATTATTGGGGTGGCGTCTTTATGCGCGGCTGAGCCGGGTGGAGTGGTGGAGTTTTATGCTGGCGGGCCTGCTGCTGACCCTCTTGTTCCCGTTTCTCTGGATTCTAGCCCATTCCAGCCCGGACCAGGGAACATTCCACTACTTTACCACGCTGAAAGAAGGTTTCACCTCCCAATTCGGTCATAGCGCCTGGATGACCCCCCTCCACCTCTTGCGAACCTACGTGGCCGTTTCCCCATTGTGCCTGTTTCTCATCATGACTGGCTTTGTGGCCATGTGGAATTGGAGCCGGGGAGTGGAAACCACCCGCGAACAGTTGACTGATTGTTTATTTCTCATTGGATCCTATGGACTCACGCAAATGGCCGCGTCCGCCTTGGGCATGATGCCGACTCACAACGTTTGGCGGCTGACTGTTCCCGTGTACGTAACGATGCTGCCGTTTCTAGGCGTGGCGTTCGCGGCCTTGAGCAGCGTGATTCCCTTCCGCTCCCTCGTGTTGCCCGCCGCGGTTTGCGTCCTGCACCTTTCCCCTTCCCTGGCCAGTCCCCCCGTATTCGTCACGCCCGGGCTGCATGAATCCGGCACTCAACTGCGCGAAGTCCTGGGACCGGAAAAAGGCCCGGGCCGCCCCGTCTTGATCGAAGTCCACGGCTGGGAATGGATCACCTTGGCTCTCTTGGGAAAAGGCCCCCATTGGGAACATGTGGTTTATGACCGGGACCGCTACGCGCCCATGGCCATCCGCAACGATGACCAGCGCAATCCCAGCCTCTTCGCGAAACCGCTGGAGGATATCCGGACCTTTTTGGCGGAACGGGGCGTCGAATGCGCGATCGTCCGGTCCGAACGAGCCAAAAAGACCATGACCATCCTGGGATGGAAAGAAATGAAACGGAGTCTCTATTCGATTTATATTAAGCCGGTATATCTGAAATAGGGCCATATCCGAACGGTAAGGCTCAACCGAATCATCCTCAATCAATATCTATCTTTACATTACTTTATATTTATATAATGAAACACCTGGCTAATTTATTGCGTTGTTGGCACTGACTACGCCACCTGCCTCTCTGGAACTGATTCATGACGAAAACTCAACAACGCCAAGAAAGAGGGGGGATTGGCTGAATACCGGCTGGACCGGAAAAAACCCGATCATCAGGATCCGGGGCGGACCAACCCGAAAATACCGGCCCGGATGAATCCAGCCGATTCGTTAAGCGGCCTTTTCTTTTCTTATTTTTTCTCCGGTCCTGAACGCGCGTTCTCCGGTTGAAAAATCAGCATATATTGATATTGTAAAAATTTCTCCTTCCGGATTAAGACCCAACCGGCTTCTTCCATCTCCCGGATTACGGTGCTTTCTGGAACCGTATGCGACAGCGGCGGGCCCATTTTCTGCCGCTCGTGCTTCCAATCGACTACCACCAATTGGCCGCCCGGTTTGAGCAATCCCAGCAATCCCTTGTAATACTCCACCCGGTCCTCCAGATGATGAATCGTGTTGCAAAAGAAAATGTGATCCACGCTGGCCGGGGGAAGCATCGGCCGGTCCCTGGCCGCCAGAACGGTAACGATGTTCGACAGCTCTTCCACCTTCGCCCTGAGCTGCAGGTACTCCAAAAGGGTGGGGGCGATATCGCAACAATAAACGATTCCCCGCGGCCCCACCACCCGCGCAAACGGCCGGGAAAAATACCCGGTTCCCCCGCCGATGTCCGCCACGGATTGCCCTTCCCGCAATCCCATGGCCTCAATGACTTTATCCACTTGTTGCCACCCGGCACGGCTTTCGTCTTCAAATTGATCAGGGCAGAACGAATGCCGGTCTTCCTGGGCGTTCGCAACCGGTATCGCCACTCCAAGGCCGAAGATCACCACCGCCATCACGCCCCAGAACATGAATCCATTCCGGACCACGAGCTTTGTCCTCCTGGAAAAATAAATCTCCTCCCGGCAAGAATACCCGGATTTCGTTTGAACAGAAGTACGATTGAACACCCGTATGGATCAAGTCACAGGGGAACCGTGCCCCATGCCCTTACTCGTTGTCCGAAAGAAAGCAATTGGTTGGATCCTCCCCATGTTCAAACCCCATCCTGCAATCCCAATGGCCTTTTTCGTACTTTTCGACCTCTGGATAGACAATAAAAGCCCCACCGGAAATCTCCTCCTGGAGGGAGCGCGGATGAGGTGGATTGATCTCCCCGGCTAACCCGGTTGAAGAGCAGCCGGGCAGGCTTGATAAAAAGGACGCACGTACCGGATGATTCATAAATTCGCACGTAAAGCTGCAGGGGGCATGCTCCCCCATGCCCCCTGCTTCGATTTTATGGATTTCTGGATCTTTTATTTTTCCGCCGCTTTTTCGATCTTCGCGCGCTGGATGCCTTTTTTGCCGAAATTGGCCTTTAAGTATTCCTCACCGCTGAGGACGTAACTGCGCAGCACGATCCGGTCGCTCTGGCCCACGCGGTTCCAGTCGAAGGGACGGCTTTCGCGCAGGCTGCGGATCCGCTCGTTGGCCTCCTCACGCAGGTTGTAACGGTCCCACAATCCGATGCCGACATTGGGCTCGAGGTGAATGAACTGCCAGCCCACGATCTCGCCCTCGAAACGGCCGGTCTCGTCCTGCAGGATCGGTTTCGAGCCTACGCGGCGGCCGGTCTCATCGAACACCGGCTCGATATCCACCAGCCGCCCCCGCCGCTTGAACACCGGCGTGATGACGTAATCGCACATCAGATAATTGGCCCACCCGTACGACACACCGCGCAGGTCCCGGCCAATGCGCTTGCCGGTCTTCGCTTCCCACTCCGCGCCGTGTTGTTCCACATAGCGGTTCAAGGCTTCCATCACCTTCGGGCCTTCGGCGCGCAAGCCGTCGAGGATCATCTTGCGGAACGGCTTTTGGATGTGCTCCTCGCGCAACGGTTCGAGCGTCCCGCCGCGGCCGACGTTGGTCGCCACCTGCAGGCTCATCAGCGAAATCGGGAAGGCGGTTTCGTATTTCCGCTTGGGATGCGGGGAGCAAGTCACGATGCGCATGGAGCCGTAAATCTGCGAGCGCGGATAGGCGTCGCGGTTCACGGGCGTGTTCCACTCCAGGATCTGCCGCTCCACGAAGCTTTCCATCAGTTCCGGCGACGCCCACAACTCCGGATTGGTGAAAACCGCCGCCTGGATGACCACGTTCTGCCCGCGCGACACATCATACACGAAGCGCGCCGCTTCCTTGAGCGCCTCCTCGCGCACGCGGGCGTGATCGTCCTGCACCTCGAAGACCTTCAGATTGCGCGCCCCCGATTCGGCCGCGCCCTTGACCAGAATAATCGGGTGTTCGTGAGCAAAAGACCGCAAACCCGGGAATCGCTTTTCCGGATACCCTTCCACGATCCGCTGGAGAATCGTGTCCCCGTCAGATTCTTCATTCCACTCGTTCAACCAGTCGATTTCCGGAGGCAGTTGCACTCCCGTTTCCGGTGTGTAGATCCGGGGATACAGCGATTTGTCGTAGGTGATGTCCGTGAACACCTGCGACTGGATCGTGGCCGGCATCCCTTCCGCTTCCGATTGCCCATTGATGTATAGGGGCAGGCCATGGAAGGGGACCAGGCCGCCGGCGGCCACCGGCGACGGCCGGCCATTCTTGACGAAACGCGCGGCCACCCGGATACCCTTGGGTGTCAAACGCCCCGCGGCTTTCTCTTGTTGAATCCGCTCCTTGATCTCGGATTTCTTGAGCTTCTGCTGCTTCAACGCTTCGGTGAACTCGGCTTCGCTGATATAGAAATGCGCGTCGTCCACCAGCAGCACCTGGCGTTTCGCGCCTTCCACCTCGGCGAACCGGCCATGGCGGGTGATAAGCAGATTGGCTCCCGGACGCTTTTCGCTTTGCAATTGCGCGTTCAACGTGGGGCCTTCGCGCAGCGCCCGCGAAACGTGCGTCCGCCCGATGGGAAACAGGAACGCGATATTCACCCGCTTGTCCGCCTCGATCCAATCCGGGTCAAACTCGTGGAACACGGGCGGAAACTCGAAGCCGTCGCTCTTGAGGAACGCCAGCTCGCGCAGCTGGTTGTAAGCGCGCCAGCGGATCATGTCCGGCGTGAAACCGCCCGCGCCGATGGCCACGATTTGATGCTGGCCGCTGAAGTTCCCCAGCAGCGCGTCCCGGTCGCGCGCGCTCCAACTCCGCAACTCGGTGCGGTGAATGTAAAACGCGCGGAAATAGTCATACAGCCACGCGTGGCGTTCCACCGCCAGCCGGTACTTCTCGTCATCCGGCACGTCCTGGAAGCCCACGCCGCGCGAATACGCCCACGGCCAATAATTGAACCAGTGATCGTTGATGGTTTCCGCGAAGAAATCCACCACGTTCTTCCAGAGCAGCGCGGGATCCACATCCTCCGCCGGCACCAAGACGAACTCCAGCGTCTGGGCCAGGGCAAAGGTGATGTACAACAGTTCGATCCCCCGCGCGATGGTCTCCAGCCGTTCCCGGTCCCCCTCCACCGCCTCAGCCAACCGGGCGATCGCGCCAATGTCTTCGTAGCCGCCGATCAGCTTCTTCAAATCTTCAAGAATAATCTCGCGGCCGGTGTACACGGTGGCCAGGTCGGCCAGGGCCTGCCGCTTGAGCGATCGTTGATCGGCGGTGTGTTCGGGGAGAATCTCTTCAAACAGCCGCGTCAAGCCCGCCCGCGTCAGCCCGATGAACCGGCCGAAGGCGCGGTTGATGCGGGATTGCGTTTCCGCCCACTCGGGTTCCGTTCCCTTCAGGGAGTATATGGTCTCGAGACCCGCTTGGATTTCCGCCAGGCATTTCTGTGCGGCGTTCCAGGACTGCTCAAAGGCGGGAATCTCCTCTTCCTTGAACGACTCGCGGAATCCGTCCTCACGGTCGTTAAAGGCGCGCGCCCGCTCGGCCCGGATCTTCAAGGCCTTGCGCCGCTCCAGCGCCTCGCGCGCAGCGATTTCCACCGCCTTGCTGGACGATTCCACCAACATCTGTTGGGCGAACCGCTGCGTTTCGGGAATGTACTCGGGCCGCACCAGGTGCTTGTACAAATCAGCCTGCTCATCGGCCGTAAAGCCGTGCACGCCCTCCGCTTCCCGGGAATCCGCCTGCCGGGCAATGATCTCCAGCCCTTCGTTCCACTGGGCCATGCGCTGTTGAATGTCCGCCGCCGGCTCGCCGGTCACGGCAAACACACCGCCGATGCCCGCCAGCCAAATGCCGAAATCGAGCCGCGCCAGGGGAAGGCCGGCGCTGATCTTGGCCAGCGCCTGGCTGATGTAATAATCGCGCTTCTTCCACTTCTTGTAGCGCTTCATCTTCTCTTCTTCCCGCAAGGCCGCCACCGCCTCTTCCGCCGCGGTGATGCTCTCGCGCAAATGCTGGTATTGGCGCAATGCCTCGGCCACGGCTTGGTCCCGCCGCGCGTCATCCGCGGCCCGCGCCACGGCCGCCACTGCCTGGAACAACCGTTCGGCCCGGTCCCGCTTGCGGCGCATCTCTTCCCGCAGGCGGTCGATGTTACGCTTGCCCAATCCCACGGCGCGGTAGACACCCTTGCGGCCGATCTGCTCGCACGCCGCGAAGAACAACTGTACATCCAGATACGTCAACGCCCGCCGCGCGCGGCCCGCCGCCCCGTCGGTAATCGCCAGGGCGCTATGCGGATGGCCGGTGCGCATGAGGGCCACCACCTTCGGCATGTCATCCAACAGCCGCAGCAATTCCGGAAACGGGATGCCGGTGTTGAGGACATCGATGCCCTGGATGTCCTTCTCGTAACTGCGGCCCGGCCCCCGCATCTTGAGCACGAGGGCGTGAATGCGGCCGTCCACCCGCGCGATCAGATCATCCTGCTCGGCCTTCGGCAACGGCTTGATCCCCGCCCATTGCCGCAGCCGCCCGCCATACACGGTGGCGTTGGCGCGGATTTGATCCTCCGTCAGGCCGTAATCGCCCAGAATGACCTGCACCTGCGAGGCGATTTCATCCAGCCGTGTGTCGCTCGTGTAAAAAAGCATGTCCTGGGTAGAGGCCAGGGTCACCGAAGTCATGACGATGTCGCCCGGCGAACGGTGCGGCGGGAACGCCTCACGCAGCCGCGCCTGGATTTCGGGATTGTCTCCGGTAATGTTCAGCAGCTGGTAGAGATCACGGATCACGCGCCGCCCCCGGGGATCCTGTGTGTCCGGGTCAAAGCCATGGAACATGAGATACGCCAGGTTCTGCCCTTCCTCGTCCAGCGAGTGATAAAGGTGATCGCCGGTCCGCGCCAACAACTCGAACAGCCGCATGCCGGTGGAGTAGCGCACGTCCTGCACGGGCTTGTATTCAGCGGAGAGGGCCACCACCGCCTCGTCCTCGGCCGGGCAGTTGGGATCGTCTTCCCGCGCCTCGCGCAAGGCGTCATAGATCATCCACGCCTTGTAGAAGACCATGAAGCGGTTGACCTGCTCGGCCCGGATGATCATCTTGTCCACACCCCAACGGGCCGCCAGGTTGGCCACCAATTTGGAGCCGTGGGTGGTCTCGTGCCAGGGCTGCCCCAGGTTCTCCACCGCCCGGGCGATCTTTGTGATATGGAACACCAGGATGTCGCCGTCCAGGTCGAAAAATTTCTTCAATTGTTTATACACCAACAATTTTTCCGCCGCCCAGCGCTGCCAGGCGAAATGGCTCTCGAAGTCGTTCTGATGCAGCAACACTTCCTTGGCCATTTGCATCACCCCCGCGTGGTAGCGCTCGGGGATGCCCATCTGGCGCAATTTCACCTCGTTTTGCAGCGAAAGCACAAACGCCAAAAACAGGCCGTCCTTGGGCACGCAATAGCCGCCGTACCCTTCGCCCGCGGGGGGAATCAGCCGGTCCTGACGCAGGTTCATCTGGTCGGCCATGTCCTCGGCATCGCCTTCCAGCACCGCCATGCACAGCAGCGCCAGGGCGTTGGAGCCGGCAAAATGAGTCACGCAGAGGGCGTTTTCCGAGGTTTTTTGGATTTCCGCGTAGGCCAACGCGGGACGCTCTTCCACGCCACCCTCGTTGATCAGGCTGTAGAATTCAAAGCCCGCCCGCGCCGCCCAGCGGTCCGCCCCGCCGACCCACTGCCGCCACTTGACGACCGAATCGCGTTCGCGTTCGCCCAAGTTGACGCGGCTGGGCGTGTAGAGCAGGTTGTACCGCTTGTTGCCGCCGGCCGCCTGGTAGTAATAGAGCGGATGCATGGCCAGATGATTGAGCCGGCGCCGGGCGATCACTTCCTTGCGGGCGGTCGATTTGGCCAGCGCGGTATGCGTGCGGATGTACGTCCGCACCTGCTCGAAGATCCGCTGTTCGGGATACTGGCGGTTGAGGTCCTCCAAGACTCCGGCGCGCGCCTCGAAGCGCAGGATGGCCTCGAATTCCTCCCGGTAATCCGCCTCGCTTTGAATGGCTTTTTTCTGGGCCTCGTAGAGATCCAGTTTCTTGTGCTCCGCCCGGATTTCCTCCACCCGCTTTTCGAAGGCCTTGCCGTTGTTCTCCGCCACCTTGGCCACGGCGGTCTTCATCAACCGGGCGCGATGCTTTTTCAGGTATTCCTCGACCTCTTTGGGATCCTCCGCCCGGTCGTAGCGGGGTTTCTTTTTCGAACGCGCCTCGTCCAGCTCGATCAACACGGCCAGTTTGGCGGCTTCCTCCATGACCGGCTTGAACGATGTGAGCACGGTCATCACCGCCGCCGGTTCGGGCAGCCGCTGCTGGGCCATCACCTCGTCGATCACCACGCTCATGCCGAATTCAGCGATCACCTGGCGGGCCACACTCTGCACCCGCGCCCGGAACTCGCCCATCCGCTGCTGGACCTCGCCCTCCAGTCCTTCCCGCCGGACCACGTTGTAGAGGGCCATTTCCTCTTCGATCCAAGTCTGCACATAACCTTCGGTCATGCCCGCTGACTCGGTGGTCAGGATGTGCAAGCTGGGGACCTTGCGCGCGGGCAGGCCGGCCCACGGTTCCAACCGCGCGGCTTCTGTTTTCAGCGAATCCTTCCGGCTGTTGACTTGGCGCACCGCCTCCTTCAAGACCGCCACGGCGCTTCCTTTCTTCAACGCCTTGGCCACCTCCAAGCCCGGGTTCTGCCGGATCACGTTCTCTACCGCCGCGATCCGCGGAATGTCCTCCATCTCCACCATCCGGCTGACTTCCTCGATCTTCTCGCGGTAGGCCGCACCCACCAGCGCCCCCAGGGCCACAAGGCCTTCAGTCAGTTCGGGATACGTTTGCGTCACGAAGAGAGCCGCTTCATCCTCCGCCTTGTCCGGATTGGCCCGCCGGTATTCCTCCATTTGCGCCCGCCATTCGGGATCGCTCTGGACCAGCAGCCGGCGCGCCAGGCCCACGTGCTCCGAATCCATCACCGCTTCGATGTTGCGCGCCCAGAATTCCGCGTGCAGCCGGAAGAAGACCTCCATCGCGTCTTGGTCCACTTCCGTCTCGATCATCTCCACCGTGGTCTCCTCGCCGCCCAGCTGAATAGTCCGCTTGACCACCCGCTCGTGGATGAACAGGGGAATCGCCTCGATCCAGTCGTCCACCTGGATGATCCAATGCGTATCCTCCTCCCCGCCCGGACTCTCCAAGCCCGCGGGAATCCGCCCCAGGCCGGGACTGCAATACGTGAAATGCCCGCCCTGCCGCGCCAGATCGCGCAAATCTTCTTCCTTGCCGGGATGCACTTCGCGCAACAGGTTGGCGTTGGCGAGGTTGATGGTCTCGGCCGGATGCAGACGCTGCAGATAGACGATGTACGCCGCCGGATTCTTCTTCGAGAATTCCAACTGGTCCCGGAACTCGGCCGCCACCTGGTACATGTGGCGGATTTGCTTTTGCAATCCGTCGAGCACCTGCCCGCAGAGATCCGCCCCGTGCCGCCCGATGGGACGCCGCGACGCTTCGTCCTTCTCCCGCAGCATCCGTTGGAATTCCTTGGATTGATATTCGAACAACGCGTCCTCGTAGGCGTTCAGCGCGCCGATGGTCTGCGCGTAGGGGGTCGGCTTCCGCTGCTGAATGAGGTGCAACAGACGCGTCGCCTGCGTCTGCAGCGCGCTCACGCCCATGCTCGCCTCGTGCAGCCGCTTCACATACGGCAGCATCCCCTCCTTGTCCGCCAGCACCTGGGCCGCCGACAACAAATGCGCCTGGTTGCCGAACGCCCGGCTCAGCCGCCCCGCCACCAGCCGCATCCCGCTTTCCCGCGCCCACGACGAGAGGCGCAGGATGTTGCTGCCTTCGATCTCCAGGTCGTACGTGGTGCTTACCGCCTCGTTGATCAAGGCGCGCTTTTCATCGACATCTTCGATCACTTCATCCAGCAGCCGGATCACGCGGCTCTGATCGTACGGCATGTCGAGCCGCTGTTGGCCCAGCATCCAGGTCACCCACTTGTCCCGCCACTTCACGGTCTTTTCAATCAACTGAATCACCGGCCCGGCGGTGCGGCCGTCCCATCCCGGAAGCGATGGCAGCCGGCTGAGCAATTTGTCGATTTCCCGCTCCTCGATCCGGAAGCCGTCATGCGTTCCCGCCAGTTTCAGCAGCGCGGCCGGCACATCCAGCGAAGGCCCGCGGCCGTCCCGGCGCGCGGCGAACTCTTCGCGCTCCAACCGGTTTCCCGCTTCCAGCAACACCCGGGTCCGGATGCCCCGCAACGGCGCCAAGTCCAACCCCTCCAGTTCCTGGGCCGCCCGGGCGTCCTGCGCGCCCTGCAAAAACAAGCGGAAGGCGTTGTTGCTGTCAAACACCCGGCCGCCTAGCACCTCGTGCAAACTTTCGAGATCCGCCTCGGGCAATTCGGCCACCAGGTCCAAGACCGCGTGCAACGCGTCCCGGGACGATTCTCCCTTCAACGTGGCGAAAACATGCACCCACGCCAGCGCCGATAACACCGCCAATCCCTGCGTCTCCGAAGGATCGGCGGCGGCCAACCGGCCTTGCGATACGGTGACCTGCAACGGCTCCACCCAGGACGTATCCACGCGGATCACCGGATCGCCCTCGCCGGTCAATACCTCCGTGAGGAGATGGTGATTCTTCATCCACGCGGCCGTCAGCCGGGGATAATGGCTCTGCGCCAATTCGTACAGAGGACTCACCGCGGGAAGGCCGGCATACGCGGCCAAATACCGCAAGCCTTCGCTCAACCACGCGGCCGCCGTTTCCACTATGGGCTGATCCTGCTCGCCCGGCTCCACCCGGGACGCCCCCAAGGACGGCTTCAATTGAATGGAGCCGCTCCCCAGCCACTCGCCGGGAATCCGCCGCGCTTTTTGGACATTGGTTCTCTCGTTATGCTTTTCCACCAGGCTGACAGGAAGGCCATGCTGTGTCATCGTTCGGCACCCTCGCAAGGAATAGATTCTATGATGTGTGGATCAAGCAGGGACCCAGAGTGAATGGTTGGGTGAGAGAGGCCTGCGAAACCCCCCTGGCCGGTCAACGGCCGGTCACGCCACACCAAAAATCATCAAAATCCCTTTAGATTAACGTTAACGTGAATATTATCCCCGCCGAAATCCAATGGTCAATGGACACGGCGCGTTTCTCACCGCATAGAAGAAAAAAAAGAAAAAAGCGTGGCGCAATTATCGTAATAATTCGGCCGGCACCCCGGTTCGCGCGGGAACGAGAGCTTCCATCGCCCCCAGATCCAGACGGCCGTCAACGGGACGCGGTTCCCGCCCCTGGTGAGGAACATACTGCCATTTGAGGGGATGCTCCGTCCGCGGCGGTTCCGGCAATTCCACCGCCTGATCCACACAAGGAGAGGTTTCTTCCAGCCGGAAATCCAGCTCCTCCTGATCGGCGAATCCAGGATTCCAGCCCTGCAACAGGTTCACGGTTCCGCTGATCCGGCCGGCAAGAGTCCCATGCGAGGCCACCCAGCCCGGCTTGATCCAATTGCGGCCCAGATTCAACACCCCCGATTCGTTCAGCCAGGCCAGGCGGTCCCCATCGGCGGTCACATACAGAATATTGTTCCAGCATTCCGCCCGTTCGTCATTCGTTGACAACCGGAACAAAGTCGTATGGCCCTCCCGGGTGGACACCACGGTGTTGTTATAAAAGTAAAGCGTCCCTTTCCGGTACCAGTCCGGCCGGCCCGAATCGCCGCCGTAATGGACGATCTGGCTGTTCCCCTCGCCCTCGTGCTCGATCAAGACATTGCCATACACATACGTGCTCCGGTACCGGGGATCAGAGCGCAGCCGCTCTAAATCCTCCGCGTCCACCAAATCCAACTGGCGGTTGCCGTCCTCGATCCAGTTGTACCGCACCACCAGCCCCGCCGAGCGGTCCTTGAGATTGTTTCCCCCGCAGCCGGGACGCAACCGGCCCAGGCGGTTGAATTGATAAATCAGTCCGGCCGCCGCCGTGTAGGTGTTGTGCTGGTAATAACTGCCCTCGATGCCGTTGTCGTGAATGGAGCAGCCCTCGATCACCGCGTCCCTGGTTGCCGCCGCGATGAACAAACCGTTGCCGCAGTCGTGCAGAATGCAGTTACGGATGGTGATGAATTCGCCTTTTTCGATGAAGATCGCGGCCGCGTTGTCGCTGTAGGTTGTCCGCCCGTCCCGCCCGGTGAATTCATAGGGAGGCCGTCCGCCGCGGATCTCCAGGTTTTCCACGGTGATGTACACCGGGGTGGTGTCAGCCGGGCGGTTGGCTCCGCCGATTTTGATCACGCCCCGGACTTCATTCCAATAATTGAGCTGCGGGCGCGTCACGGCGTTGCGGCCGTCGATCACGGGCAGTACTCCCTGGCCGTTGGGCACACCGCGCACACGGATGGGTTGGTCCGGGGTTCCCCGGACGCACAAAACCAACTTGGCCCGGTAGGGATTCTCGCGCCAGTGGATGCTGACCGTATCCCCCGCCCGCAGCGCTTCCCACGGGACTTCCTCGATCTCCGCGTACGCCCGGCCCGGCCCTACTTCATATTCCAGAGCGGATCCGGCGGGAGATAACCACAGGACGGACAGCCCCAGGCACACCCAAGCGGCTCTCTTCGGTAGATTTTTCGTAAGCATAATTCACCGGAATTCAGGATTGGGATGCACGCGCCCACGGCGCACCCAAAGCTAGCCCCGGGCAACGCCCTAGGAAATGAACGATGCAAGCAACACTTCCCTTTCCCCCTGGGAGAGGGTCAGGGTGAGGGTAAGCCTTTTCAGCACGCCACAGCGCCCCGGATTTCAGATCCCACCTCGCGCAACCTACGGAATCCCCTTCGGGGGACGGCATTGCACCAGCCTCTGTTCCGCCGGTTTGCGCGGGCTGGCCAGGTTGGATCAGACCACGTCTTCTTTCTCGGCGTCCCAGCGCACCTGGCGTTTCTCCTTGAGCGATGTGACCGCCATGACCAGCGTCGCCGCCTCGATGAAAGCCTCGTCCTCGTTGCATTTGGGCTTCTGCCGGCTGCGCACGCAGTTGAAGAAATCCTCCATGTGGCTGGGCACCTGCGGCGCTTTGGCGGGGTCGAACTTCTCAAACGGCTGTCCCGGTTTGTACTTTCCGGATTCGAGTTCGGCCTTGTACTTGCCCGAGCGCCCATCGGCGCTGATTTCATACATCCCGACCGACTGGGCGATCGTGTCGAACCGCAGCATGGCTTCCTTGCCCCGGAACTCGGGCGGCTGCACGAAGGACGAATTCATGCTGCAATCGAAGGTCACGTTGCAGCCTTTCTTTTCGTATCCGTACACCGTGCTCCAGGTGTCGGGCACTTCGCGCCCGTCCCGCAGCAGGATGTTCTGCGCCGACGTGAAACACGTGTCGGGAATCCCCAGCCGCAGCACCGAATGCACAAAGTCCACCTCATGCGAGAGCAAATCGCCCGCCACGCCGGTTCCATAATTCCAATAGCAGCGCCAATGCCAGAAATGCTCCATGCTGAAGGGAACCTTGGGCGCGGGCCCCAGCCAGCGGTCCCAATCCAGGTCCTTCACCACCTGGGCCGGATCAGGCCGCTCGAAATAGTTGTACCAGCCGTACCACCGCCAGATGGCCTCCCCCTCCGGGCCGTTCTCGAAACGCCCCGTCCGCACCAGGCTCACCGGCCCAAGTATCCCCTCCGCGATCCGTTGCGCGGCCACGATGCCCGCCACCTGCGCCCGGCTTTGATGCCCGAGTTGCATCACGATGTCGTGTTTCTTCACCGCTTCGCGCATGGCCTTGGCTTCCGCGATGGTCCGCGTCCAGCCCTTTTCAATGTACACATCCTTGCCCGCCGCGGCGGCGTCGATCAGCATCTTCGAATGCCAATGATCCGGCGTGGCGATCACCACCGCGTCCACGGCGGGATCGGCCAGCAAGTCCTGGTAGTCCACGTATTTCTTGGCCTGGGGATTCATGCCGCGCTCGAAACCTTTTTCGAGATGCGGCTTGTACACATCGCACACCGCCGTCACCAGGGTGCCCTTGATCCCCCCGCCCAGCGGCCGGCCGGCCACTTCAGGAATCAGCGACCCGCCCCGCACGCCCAGCCCGATGTGCCCCACGCCGATCGTGTCGTTGGGCGAACGCGAGGCCAGCACCGCCGGCGCGCCCGCTTGCCACGCCGCCACCGCCGCCCCGGTGGTTCCCAAAAATGTTCTCCGTGTGATGGGCTCTTTCGTGACCATGGGAAACTCCGATCTCTTAAATGATTGATGGTTGTAAATTCAATTGACTGGCTGCGCCGCGTTTTGCAGCCGGCATCAACGCACTCGATCCTACCATTTCACCCTGTTCCCGTATAGACAGCACATTTCGCCTCCGCACCGCCGAATCTCTTCCTCCTCCTCCCGCTTCCGGATAGGATGATTCCCGATCCTTTCCGACAGGACCATACGCAAATCATGGACGACCCGAGAGCCATCAAGGAACAGAAACACTTCGATCAGCTGGCCCGCGAGACCGGCGAGGTCTGGTGGGGCAGCACGACACCCGCCGGGCAATGGCGAAAACGCCGCCGCGCCGAACTCATCTGTGCCGCCCTCGCGACCTTCCCCGATCCCCTGGTCATCGAATTGGGCTGCGGAACCGGCGCGTTGACGCGGTATCTGCTCGAAATCCGTCCTTCTCTGCGCCTGGTCGGTTTGGATGTTTCCCCGATCTGCGTCCGGCAGGCCATCGAACGCTTTCCTTATCCCAACGCGGTCTTCCAAGTCGGGAATGCCTACGAACTCCCCCTCCGGGACGGCATCGCCGACGCCGTGGCGGGCGCGTCGGTTCTCCATCATCTGGACGTGCGGCGCGCCCTGCGGGAATGCGGCCGCGTGCTCAAACCAGGCGGGCTGCTGTGGTTCTCCGAACCGAACATGATGAATCCCCAGGTGGCGCTCGAGAAGAACATCCGCGCCATCGGGGCCTGGCTGCAAAACTCCGAGGACGAGACCGCCTTTTTCCGCTGGTCCCTGGCCAAACAACTGCGCGAGGCCGGATTCACGGATGTCCGCGTCCGCCCCTATGATTTCATGCACCCCCTGATCCCCTCATCCCTGATCCCTTGGGCCGGCCGCCTGGGCCGCTGGTTGGAAGCGGTTCCCTTGCTCCGGGAAATATCCGGTTCGCTCCAAGTCCAGGCGCGCAAACCATCATGACAACCTCACGTTGCGTTCCGGTTCCCCCGAATCCCTTTTCGATGCTTCTGTTCCTGTTCGCCCTGGCCTGGTGGGTGAACTTTGTCGTCTATCCCCTCTGGTACCTGCCGGGTTCCACCTCCACCCGCTTGATCGCGCTCGGCGTGATCATGACCGCTTTCACCATCCTTACCCTCTTGTTTCGCTGGCTGGGTTCGTTCCCGCTTGCGAAGAAAACTCATCCTCCCGAATCCACCGGCGACGGCGTGTTCTTTACCCTTCTCTTCGGCGCCGCGTTGGTTCTGCACATTCCCTTTTTGAATTTACCCATCCTGACGGGCCTGGACACCATCGACCATGCGGCGGTGCCGGGCGTGGTGGCGCACCGGGTGGTCAACGCGTTATCGGACGCGGCGGGATTTCCCATGCAGCCGGTGTTGACGCTGGGTTTTACCGGAGCCATCGCGGTTGGGATTCTCATGCCGGCTTGGCGTTCCCGGACAATCGAACGTATTCAATCCATCGCCGATTGGGCGGCGGGGCATCTTTGCTTCTCTCTGTTGCTCCTCGCGGGGATATCGGCGGCCTATGCCGCGGCGCTGCTCCAAACCGCGCTGCCCGAGCGGTTCGGCGATTTGCAAACCCTCTTCCGTTACCAGCCTCTGTCCAAGCTGATCCTCACTCCGCTCTATGTCTTTCTCGGGTTGCAGGAGTGGATCGGCCGGACCGTGCAGATCCTCTTCACCTTCGGCGGGGCGTGGTATCTCTACCGCCTGGCCCGGATCTTCGGCGGCGAATGGGGGGCGCGCGGCGCGGCGGTGCTGTTTGTTTTCCTGCCGCCGATTTTTCATTACGGCAACACACACATGATCGAAGGCGGCATCTTGTTCTTCATCGCCGCCGCCTTCTTTTATTGGATCCGCTTTATTGAACGGAACGATCAATCCGATTTGCTTCTGGGAACCTTGTTCGCCACGCTGGCGTGCCTCTACAAACACACCGCCGCCAGCCTCATGCCAGCCTTCGCTTTCATGGCCCTGTATGATTTCGGCTTCCCCAAGCACCAGCGCTCGTGTGCCCATCTGGCGGCCGCGTTCACCGCCTGCGTCATCCCCGGCGTCACGCTGGTGCTGTACATGCAACTCGCGGGCTTCAATTCAGACATGCCCTCCACCCTGGTTTTCCCCACCCCTTCCCGCCTCCTGGGCAACCTGGCGGCCATCCCCGCGGGCGTCACCGGGCCCATCGCCATCCTGTTTCTGGCAGGGATCGTCACCTTGCTGCTACGCCCCAACCGGCGGCCGTTCTGGATTCTCCTGGGATGGACCGGCGCGCACTGGGTGCTGACCAGCATGTCCGCTGCCGCCGGCAACGTGCGCCAGGCCCTGCCCTATTACTTGGGGTTGATCGTGACCTCCGCCTTGGCCTGGGACGTTTGGCTGAGCGGCCGGACCCGGATCACCCAACGCGTATCCCTGGCCGCCTTGTCCGGGTTTTTGATTTGGACCTGCCTCTTCGCGGACCGGCATCAGGACTTCCGTCAGGTGGGCCGCGCCATGGGCGACCGGTCGTACATCAATTTCTCGAATTGGGACGAAGCCTGCCTCAATTACCGCGCGCTGGCATTTCACTTGACGCAATACACCACCGCCGGCGATGTCATCTACGCCCCGATGGCCAACGAGCCGGTCGTCTTCTATTTGGCGAAATACCATCTGGAGGACCGGACCTACCGGCGGGATCCGTTCTGGAACGGCCCGGAACCCCTTACGAGGGACACGGTCCTGAAAAAAGCCCGCGCCCTGGGCGCGAAGTGGCTGGTTCTGCCCCGCGGCCGTTGGCTGTATCCCTACGTGGAGCCCGAGTTCCTCGAGACGTTTTTCACCGCCCCGCCCCCCGGCCTGCGGCCTGTCACAGTCATCCCATATGGCAAAGAGCAGCTGGGATTGTGGAGGATCGAGGGGGAATGAGCCGGTCTCCCCCCGGTAAACGGCCAGGGCGGAAGAAGCCCCAAAAGGGCGGAATTCTTCCATTTCGGCTCTCGCGTAAACAGGTCCGTCTCTGGCGTCCCCTTCAGAATTTCATCCCGGTCACCGGCGTCATGGCGAATCCATAATGCGAAACGCCGCCGTCATGACTGTCTTTGACGTGCAGAATCAAGATAGTCGCGTTGGACACGCCTTTGGGCAACCGCAGCTTCAAGAGATGCAATCCGCCTCCCAGGCTTTGGACTTCGACATCCTTGGCCAAATCCAAATTATAAACCGTGAACTGATTGGCATCGGACGCCACCCTCACCGACAGGAAGGGAACCTCCAGGTCGACTGGACTCCCGGCTTCATCGGCCGCGATTAAATATTCCGCCTTGTTCTTGAGTTCGAGGACTTGGAGATGGATCTCCCTTTTCGCGCTGACATTGTCCAGCGTCCATTGCAATTGATCAATTTTGACTTCATTCGCGTTGATTTCATCTTGGTTCTCATGAATTTCGTTAGTCAGGTTGGTCTCGGCGGTTTCGATATGTTCCTTGATATTCTCTTCCAGCTCCGTATTGCTGTCCAATATCTGCTGGTTGACATCCTTCAATTGCCGGTGGATGTATTCCAGCCGCTCGTAGGAGCCTTCGATCTCCGCCGAATCGATATCACTATCCATAAAAGATCGTTTGGCATATACAAACTGGTGCATATTCGCCAGGGTTTTGCTCCCGATGCAGATGAAATTGGCGTTGATGCCGACATCAAATTTAACGACAACACTTACTCCAAAACTGATACCGAACGAAGCGGTAATGTTGTTGCAGATATCGGAGATTCCATTGTAGAGAGAGGCCAGGTAAAAATCGATATACAAGGGCGCGATATCATGCCGGTTTTCAGTCATATGGATTTTGAATGTCAAATCCTGTATGAAGTCGTTGATTAAATTCAGAGGGTTTATCGTATTCAAGTTGCCAAAAATGCCCAAATTGGTGTCTTTTAACAATTCATTGCTAAGTAATCCCGTGGCGTCATTGAGAAAAGAAGAAAATACCGTTGTAATAGCCGCGATCGTGGTTTCGATCCTACTATCATTGAAGTCCCCTAACACGGATGGGCTGTAGTTCGCCTTCGGAAACTCCGTGTCGCTCGCCGGCAAGGCATCTCCGGAACTTAGAGGGTTCATGCGGATGGGGCCTGAAGCAATTTTCTTTTTGCCGACTTGCACAAACGATCTCTCTTGCTTCGCTCCCGAAGCCAGTTGGTTTTTCAAATCGGTCAATTCGCGGGCGATTTGCAAGTTCATGCTCAGCATCTTCAGCAAGTACAGGTCCTGCGGGGTCAGGGAATCGACCCCGGTGACCATGATGGCATCGGCGCTTTGCAGGACTTGCCGGAGGGTCATCTGGCTTTCAGTCAAGGACTGCACGGTGCTGCCCTGCTCCGGCAGTTCACCACCTTGCATGTTCGCGTCGATGAGGTATTCCAGGTTGGACAGGATCTCGATCAAATCCTGCTTGATTTCCTGCTCACTGAGGACGGAGGCCGGACAAGCCGGAATCACAGAAAAGGTCAACACAAAAAACGCAGAAAATACCCTGATTGAATGACGTGCGATAAACATGATTCTACTCCTCCTACCAAGATGGACTGGCGGTCAAGGCCATACGCCGGAATCCCGGCGCCTTCGCGATTCGGACAGCCATTAGCGGGACGGAAAACCCGGACGGATTGGAATACGGGAGTTATACGCAAACCGTGGTCTGGATTGGGGAAATCGCCCCCCTTCACCTGCCTGATCCGCTACAGGCGGCCAACAATCGATTCCCTCAATCCTCAGCATGAGACAACGAGAGGGAGTTCCATTCGTGCGAGCCGGTTGTTCACCTCCTTCTTGAAATGACCTGGAACGCATAAAAAAAGCCGAATAACCTCGATCTCTCCAGGCCATCCGGCTGTCGCGCGCGATCTCTGTCGTAAGGAAAGTCCGTGATTGTCTCCCCCCCGCCTCACGGCTGGCCATTGTTTAATGCGGAATCTAAAACGGCAAGAGAGCATTCTTTCTTAAAGACATTTGGAAAACCAAACATCCAGTAATCATTTGATTTCTAACACAAATTTCCCGCAAGATCTATAGGGATTCCCCTACTTTTTTTATAAGGCATTTGCCCATCCTCTGTAGGAGAAAGGATGACTCACGAGGGAGTCACCAGCGGCGCCGCGGCGATCCTGAAATCCGCGAAGCGCGCCCAGCGTTCGGCGCTTTCATGGCCGCTTTGCGTGAAAATCCCCACCCGGAAAACACCTCCGCCCGTTTCGCGGACCATGGGAAAGGGATAATGCCCCGCCATCTCCACCCGCTCCTCCTGCTTGAAAATGCCTTTCACGCCTTCCGGTGTGAATTCGAGGCTCAGCGTCACGGGGACCTCGGCTTGGCCGTCCGTTTCCAAAAGGGGCATCTTGTTGAGGAACTGGATTTCGGCCTCGATCTCGACGGCCATCACCACCCAGGCTTGGCCGTCCACTCTCTCCTTCACCAATTTGATATAATTGTCATCATCCACGTAGAAGATCAGGCCGGCTTGTTCGAATTGCTCCACGGGATTGAAGAGGAGATCCACCCCCACCGCGGCGGCTTCCTCCGGCAAATCCCGCACCAGGATATTTTTCGCGTCCCGGCCCCCGCCCATCAGGCCGCCCGGTTCCAACCGGATTTCCAAACCGCCGGCGGCCAGGCGGTAATTGGCGGGATTTTCGCGAATCCAGGTCCAGGGCGCGCCGGGAGCGTCCTGGAAGGTTTCATGCCACGGCAGGTCTTCGCTGGGGAAAGATCCCGAACACGACAGAAACGCCGCCAGGCTGAGAGCCAGGACGCCCAAACCAAAACCAGCGAGCCGGTTAGGCCGCCTCTTGCGAATTAAGTCTTTCCCCATGATTCGGCCTCTTGGAGATCGGCGGATAACGATCCCGTTTTTATACTGAGGGAAAACATCCAGATATTCTCCCCCTCAGAGTTTGATCCACCCTTCCCGGTTCTCCCCCTTTTTACCATATCGGATGCGCTCGGGGAAGTTGAATGGCCGGCGGGGAACCCGATTTCCCAATGGATTCCTCTTCATTACCCTTCGCAAACTTGGGGAATCCTCGATATCGCGGCGCGGCCGCTCCGGTATCAATCTGCCTTCCGGAATATCCGGTTTGAGGTATCGTATATGCCAATACTTGGTTGCCGCTCTTCTTCATCGCATTGGCTATCTCCTATACCTCTCGGCCCTTCACCTTCGCCAACCGGATTGGTCGCGGCATCTGGATTCCCGATTGTTCTTACAATTTTTTCTCGCAGGAGTGTTACATGGGCACAATATTGAACAAATACAGCTCGCGGATCACCCAGCCCAAGTCGCAAGGAGCATCGCAGGCCATGCTCTACGGGACCGGGCTCACTGAAGAGGACATGAACAAACCCCAGGTGGGCATTTGCAGCATGGGGTACGAAGGCAATACCTGCAACATGCACCTGAACGATCTGGCCGCCCGGGTCAAGGAAGGCGTGACCGCCGCGGGCCTGGTGGGCATGCGCTTCAACACCATCGGCGTCAGCGACGGCATGGCCATGGGCACCGAGGGCATGAGTTACTCGCTCCAGTCGCGGGATCTCATCGCCGATTCGATCGAAACCGTGATGAGCGCCCAATGGTACGACGCCAACATCTCCATCCCCGGTTGCGACAAAAACATGCCGGGCTGCCTGATCGCCATGGGGCGGCTGAACCGCCCCTCGCTCATGATCTACGGCGGAACCATCCGGGCCGGTCACGACAATGGATGCGTGCTGGACATCGTTTCCGCCTTTCAAAGCTACGGGCAATACTTGTCCGGCACGCTGACCGAGGAACAGCGCCAACGGATCGTCCGGAAGAGCTGCCCCGGCGCGGGCGCGTGCGGCGGCATGTACACCGCCAACACCATGGCCATGGCCATCGAGGCCCTGGGGATGTCGCTTCCCTACAGCTCCTCCATCCCCGCCGAGGACCCGGCCAAGCAGGAAGAATGCCTCCAGGCCGGGCAAGCCATTCGCCTCCTGCTCGAACAGGACATCAAACCGCGGGACATCATGACCCGCGAAGCTTTCGAAAACGCCATAACCGTGGTCATGGCCGTGGGCGGCTCGACCAATGCCGTGCTGCATCTGATCGCCATGGCCCGCGCGGTCAACGTGCCCCTCACCATCGACGATTTTCAGGCCGTCAGCGACCGCGTGCCCTTCCTGGCCGACCTGAAACCCTCCGGCCAATTCGTGCAAGAAGATCTGCACCGCGCAGGCGGCTCGCCCGCCGTAATGAAATACCTGCTGGAACATGGTTTCCTCCACGGCGATTGCCTCACCGTCACCGGCCGCACCCTCGCCGAAAACCTGGCGGATCTCCCGGGCTTCACCCCGGGGCAGAAGGTCTTCCATTTCCTGGACAATCCCATCAAAAAAACCGGCCATATCCTAATTCTGAAAGGCAACCTGGCGCCCGGCGGCGCGGTGGCCAAGATCACCGGCAAAGAAGGCGATTCATTCACGGGAACCGCCAAGGTGTACGATTCCGAAGAAGACATGCTGCACGCCCTGGAACGCAAGGAAATCGGCAAGGGGGACGTGATCGTCATCCGGTACGAAGGCCCCAAGGGCGGCCCCGGCATGCCCGAAATGCTCACCCCGACTTCGGCCATCATGGGCGCAGGCCTGGGGCAAGACGTGGCGTTGATCACCGACGGCCGCTTCTCAGGCGGCTCACACGGTTTCATCGTGGGCCATATCACTCCCGAGGCGCAGGAAGGCGGGACCATCGCCCTGGTACGGAACGGCGACCGCATCACGATCGACGCCGTGCAACGCACGATCACCGTGCACCTCAGCGAAGAAGAGTTGCAAGCCCGCCGGCGGACCTGGACCGCCCCGCCCTACAAGGCCACCCGCGGCACACTGTACAAGTACATCAAAAACGTAAAATCCGCCTCCGACGGCTGCGTGACCGATGAATAAAGCGAGATTCACACGCCGGCGTTTCCGGTTATTTGAAATACGTTGCGGGAGATCCCAATCTGACCATTGATCAAACAGTCAGCCGGCGGAATTTGGTGAAATCCGGGGGGGATCGCATCAAAAGAATGGAAGAAAAAGTGAATTAAATCCGCCTGACCGGCGCGCGCTGTGAGGGGCCCCGGCCCTTAAAGAGGCAGGCCGAATGCCAAAGCCTCAAAATTCAGGTCCCCCACCGGTAGATATCCCCCACACTCATCAGCCCATTGCTGGCGTCGTATTCCGGAAACACATCGTTGGCCGAATCGTAATCCGCCGCACGGTTGGGACCGAAACTGCGGACGCACCAGCGGCTGCCTTGCCGGTACTCCTTTACGCCAAAACTGGTATTGCCCCGCGCCTGGCCGGTCTTTTCCATGATGTCCAGATTGTAATACGACATCTTCACGTATTTGTGGGTTTCGGGAACCCCGTGGCCTTCTTCGGAGCGGTAGAACGGATCGACGGGATAATCCGCCATGTAGGCCACCGGCGTGGTGAGTTCTTTCACGCCGATGAACGCGAACGCCGGCCAGTTCAAAAACGGCGGGAAGGCGTTGTGATCCACGTAATACATGCCCAGGGCCGTGCCGATGGCTTTTTGATCGGTCTGCACCCGCGCGACCCGGGCGCGCAACTGGGCGTTCAGAAAATTCGGCACGGCAATGGCGGCCAGAATCCCAATGATCGCCACCACGATAAGCAATTCAATCAACGTGAATCCGGATTTGGATCTCTTCATCCTGGGAAATCCCGTTCTGGATTTTACCCTCTGGATCGCTCGGCAAAGCCAGCGGAATTCATTATGACAGAAATCTCTACCCCCCGCCAAGACTTTTTTATAACTGTTTAATGGTATGCAGTGCTGATTTTGAGCACCAACGGCGCGGCATGACGGCGCGGCATGAGTAAACCCCAGTGCGTAAGCCGTGGGAACAAGATGACCAAAGATTGATTCCCTCTCCTCCAGGAAGAAGACCGGCGTGAAGGCAATCCTTCTGATCACCTTCCCCCCTTTTTCTCTCCGCGCCCCTATCCAGGGGCCGCTGGACACCAGCCCAGGTTCTCAACCCCGGGCCAAGAACGTCAAAAGGACTTACTTGTCAGATGAATCTTAAAACTTGTTATCCCCGTCGAATAGGTTGCCGAGGCCGCCGAGGATCGAACCTTCCTCCCGCCGGCCTCCCCGTTGAGGCGCGGCGGCCAGCATCCGGCCCGCCAAGCGGGAAAAGGGCAAAGATTGCAGCCAGACTTTTCCCGGCCCTTGCAATGTGGCAAAATACAATCCTTCCCCGCCAAACAGCATGCTTTTGATCCCGCCCGCCTGGCGGATATCAAACTGCACCGAAGGTTCGAATGCCACTACGCAGCCGGTATCGGCATGGAGGATCTCGCCTGGTTTCAAAAGGCGCTCCACCACGGTTCCGCCCGCGTGCATGAAAACCATCCCGTCCCCCTCCAGTTTCTGCATGATGAATCCTTCGCCGCCGAAGAGTCCGGTCAGGATCTTGCGTTGAAAATAAATCCCAATCGATACCCCCTTGGCCGCGCAGAGAAAGCTGTCCTTCTGGCAAATCAGGCAACCCCCGATGTTCGCCAAGGTCACCGGGAGAATATTCCCCGGGTAGGGCGCGCCGAAAGCCACACGGCCTTTCCCCGTGCCGGTATGGGTAAACACCGTCATGAAGAGGCTCTCGCCGGTCAGCAGCCGTTTGCCCGCGCCCAGCAATTTCCCCATGAACCCCGTGCCACCGCTGGTCGAACCGTCTCCGAATACGGTGCGCATCTCGATGGCACTGTCCTTGTACATCATCGCGCCCGCTTCGGAAACCGCGCTTTCCCCCGGGTCCAACTCGATTTCCACAAATTGCATTTCGCTTCCAAAAATCTGAAAATCGATTTCATCCGCCACTTTACTGGGAGATGGCGGAGGCGGCACGGACCCGGCGGTTTTGGGCCGCAGTTCCGCCACTTGCGTGATCGGCACCCATTCGGGAAATCCTTCCCGCCAGGCATGACCGTTCGGATTGGTTTTCGCCCGGTCGATGGCTTCATTCAAATCCAACGGGCCGATCTGTTGGCCCCCGTAACTTAAATACCACTGCGGCATCAGCGCTCTCCTCCTTGTTCATGAAATGAGCCTGGTTCAATCCGCTTATACGTCCCGGGCACCCCGGCGGGTGCCGGATTTGCTTGCATCGGCACAGAATCACCATATACCTGTTTTTTTGGAAGTGGAACCCGGCAGGAAAAACAAGCAAATGAGGGATGAAAAGAGGAATCAGGTCAAGACCTCTCTCGGCCAACACGCGATTCCCCGGTAGAGCTGCCACGCGCCAAATCCCGCCAAGGTCATGGCGGAAAGCCCCAGCAACAAACGCCGCAGCCGTGGACCCCGCTGACGGGCCAATCCGAAAAACACGATGATCACCAAAAGAATAGAGACCATGGCGCCGTAAAAACCGAGCAGAAACACAATCCCATGGAGGGGAGCATTCCGCCAGCCGTCGAGCAAAATCGGACCCGTGACCAGGCTCCAATAAATATAGGGATTCGGATTGAGGAGATTGATCATCACCGCTTGCCCCAGGCTGCGGATCCCCGCCGGCCGGGCCGGACCGTTCGCCTCCCCTTCACGCCACCGGGTGAAAGCCTGCCACGCCAGGTACAGAATGAACAGGCCGCTCGCGAGGCACAACCCCGGTTCGAACCAACCCGGGATTTGCCGGAGCACAATCAGGGCCAGCAGGATTATGGGGCCATCAGTTATCAGGGGCGCGAGAGAGACCGGCGACGCGCGCCGCCAGCCCACATCCAACGTATGCGAAATCACATAGGCTTGAAAAGGGCCGGGCTGGGCCGCCGCCGCCAGGCCCAATCCGGCTCCTTGAATCAAATACCATGCTGCCAGGGCCATGAGAAAGGCTCAATCCGGGACGCGGAAACAGGATCGCGTCTCCCTTCTCGAAACAAAAAGCAGCCACAGAAACACGGAAAGGATGTTTCCGGTTTAACCTGCTTTTATTTACTTTTGTCAATCGATCAAATCGGTTTTCTCACGCTGCAACCAGAACAATCCCCCAATCCATCTGCCCCGGCGATGTTCCCTACGTACGGGCCAGGCCTCGCTGCGAACGTCTGATGAAATCGACCATGTGCATGACCTCCGGCACATGGCCCAGCTCCTGGATGAGGCGTTCGATGGCTTCCTGCTCGGTCAGCTTGGAGCGCATGATGATCTTATAGGCCCGTTTGAGGTTGGAGATCCGCTCCGGCGAATAGTTATGGCGTTTTAATCCGACCGTGTTGAGGCCGCAGGGTTTGCAGGGATTCCCCCCGTTGGCGGTGAATGGCAGGATGTCCTGCCGCACGGCAGAACCACCGCCCACGATGGCGTTCTGGCCGATTTGCACGAACTGGTGCACGCCCACCAGCCCTCCCAGGATGGCGTTTTGCTCAATCAGAATATGCCCGGCCAGGCCCGCGTAGGAGGCCATGATGACCCGGTCTTCGAGCACGCAATTATGGGCGATATGGCAATACGACATCACCAGGCAATTATTCCCGACGCGCGTGGCTTCCCCGGCGTACGTCGCCCGGTTGATCGTGGCGTATTCGCGGATGGTGGTGTTGTCGCCGACGATAACGTAACTTTCGTCTCCCCGGTATTTCAAGTCCTGAGGCTCACTGCCGATCACCGCTCCCACCCCCACCCGGCAGTTCCGCCCGATGGTCGTGAAGCCTTCGATGACCGCGTGCGGGGCGATTATCGTCCCATCCCCGATCTTGACATTTTTCCCAATCACCGCGTAGGGACCAACTTCCACCTTTTCGCCCAATTCCGCTTGAGGATGGACACTTGCCGAACTCGAAACCAGTGTCATAGACTTTCTACTTCCTTTGCTTGATTTGAAGGCGGTTCCTGGTCCGTAGGATCGTTCACGCCGCTGGCCAAATTACATTGCATTGAAGACTTGTTATCCAGGTTCCCATTTTACAGGAATTAAGCATCATTGCCCAGGGAAAAAAACAATTCCGCCTCCGCAACCAAGACGCCATCCACGTGGATGGTGCTTTGCACCTTGCCCGCCTTCTTCCGGATTTTGGTGAACTTCGTCTCGATAACCAGCTGATCGCCCGGCACCACCTTGCGGCGCATCTTCGCGTGATCAACCCCCACCAGATACGCGATCTTGCCCCGGTTTTCGCTCAAGGAAAGCAAGAGAACGCCCCCCGCCTGCGCCATGGCCTCTATCAATAGCACCCCCGGCATAATAGGCTCTTCGGGAAAATGGCCGGTGAAGAAATTCTCGTTATTGGTCACGTTCTTCACGGCCACGACCTTCATTTGGGAATAATCAATTTCCACCACCTTGTCGATGAGCAAGAAAGGATACCGGTGGGGCAGGAATTTACGGATCTGCACGGCGTCCATGGGCAAGGGGGGCGCCTGCTCCCGGGCTTGCCCGTTCAAGGTTTTGAGGATCTTACGGACAAACCGGATATTGAAGGCGTGACCGGACCGGACGGCAATCACATGCCCCTTGAGGGGCTTGCCGAGCAGCGCCAGGTCTCCGATCACGTCCAGGATCTTGTGACGGACGATTTCATCCTCGAAACGAAGCTCCTCATTGAGGAAATCATGCTCGCCGATCACGATCGCGGTCTCCAGGCTGCCGCCCTTGATTTTGCCCTGCTGACGGAGAATATCGACATCCTTCAGAAAACAAAACGTCCGCGCGGGAGCGATCTTTTCATAGAAAACTTCCGGCGTGATGAGAAAAGAAGCGGAACGGATCCCCACCGCCGGATGGTCGTAGTCGATTTTGTACGTGATTTCCAGGCGGGGAGAAGGGATGATGGCCAGTTCAAGGCCGTTCTCGTAAAGCCAGATGGGTTCCTTCACCTCGATGAACTGCTTGGGACGGTCAAGCGTGACAATCCCCACCTCGCGCAACGCCTTGACGAACACTTGGGCGCTCCCGTCGCTGATGGGCGGCTCGCTGGAGGAGACTTCAAGCACGATGTTATCAATCCCCAACCCCGTGCAGGCGGCCAGGACATGTTCGACGGTCTTGATCTGGGTTTCACCCTTGCCCAGGGCGGTGAGGTAGAGAGACTCTTCCAGCACCGCGTTGTCGGCGCTCACTTCGATGACCGGTTTGCCCGGCAGGTCCGCCCGCACGAAACGGATGCCGGTGTCGGGCTCGGCCGGTTTGAAGGTAATGGTGGTTTCCTGGCCGGTGTGCAGCCCCACACCGCTGATCGACACCTCACCGGAAATTGTTTTTTGATATTCGACCATAGCGATTCAAAACCTGATGCGTTTGAAAGTCGGAGTGGTTGATTTTCCGTAGTTTATTTTCCGCGGTTTATTTTCCGCGGTTTATTTTTTCGTGGCTTATTTTTCAGGATCGGATTCCGGCAGCCGCTCTTCCATCGAACGGATTTTTTCAAACAACTTGGGCAGGCGGGCGACATTGGCTTTCATCCGTTTTTCCTGCGTGGCGGGTTGCGCCGGAATCCCCCAATAATCGGCGTCCGGCGGGACATCACTGGTGACGAAACTCTTCGCCCCGATACGCGCCAGAGCGCCGATCCGCACCCCGGGCGCGACTACCACCTGGCCCGCTATAGTCACCCGCTCTTCCAAGGTCGCGTGTTCGCCAATAGTCACTTGCGCCACGATGATGCAATGCGGCCCGATCTGGGCCCCGGCGCTGATCTGCACCAGATTGTCAGCCTTGGTCCCCTCTCCTATATGAGTAGGCGCCTGGGGTAAACCGGAGACTACGCCGTTGGCTCCCAATTCCACATCCGGGTCGAGCACCACGGGGGCCGGCCCCTCCCCCCGGGGATCGGCATCCATCGGGCCGATCCGGCACCCGGCGTGGAGGATCACCCGGTCCCCCAACCGGCACCGGGGATAAATGGAAACATGAGGATAAAGCGTCACTTCCTCGCCGAGCACCGCGCCTTCCCCCACAAACACGCCGGGGTAGAGGACGCACCGGTCGCCGATGCGGGCGCCGCCGGCCACCACCACGTTGGCCATGATCGTCACGTCGCGGCCCAACTGCGCGCTGGCGGCCACATGGCTCGTGGGATGCACGCCCCCGGCGGTTTTGCGCTGATCCTTGTGAAACAAATATAAGGCTTTGGAAAAGGTCAAATACGGATTGGACGAACGGATGACGGGACGGAAAGTAGTCTCCAGGTCCTTGGGCACAATCAATACCGAAGCGTGGCATTCCGGAATTTTGGCCACGTACTTGGGATTGGCGACGAATGATAGTTCCCCGGCTTGTGCGGCGGTGATCTCCGCGACCCCGCTCAATAGGATGGAACCGTCCCCTTCGAATGATTCGCCCAACCGGTCACACAGTTCTTTGAGGGTATAGGTCAGCACGGAAAAGATCCTACCGGTCGTTTCTATTTTTTATTGACGCGAGTCAGCACTTTATCCGTGATGTCAAACTTCGGATCGACATAAAAAAGATAACTGCGGCTGAAGATGAACGAATACTTCTCTTCCTTCGCGATGGTTTCGATGGTGGTCTTGAGCTTTTGCACCAGCGGCTCGAGCCGTTTCTCCCGCTCCTGCTCCCACTTTTGGGCTTCCGTCTCCAACTGCTGGCGGAAATTGCTCGCCTCGAGTTTCAACGTGTCTTCCTGCTGCTTGGCCGAATCGGGTGGCAAGAGCTCCTTTTGCAACTCGAAACCTTCCCACTCTTTTTGGATCGATTGGCTCTTTTTGCGCAACTCCTGCATTTTCGCCGTATACAGCGATTTCAACTCATCGGAGATTTTTTTGTACTCGGCCCATTCGCTGTGGATGCGCTGCAAATCCACAAACCCAAGCTTGACTGTGGTGGTTTGGGTCCAACCCGCCGGCGCGGCGAGAAGCACCGCCACCGCCGCCCAACATCCCGCGTACAGGACCGGAAACCGGGAAATCCGCATCGTTGTACCTCCCAGGCATGGAATCAACGTCCGTATTCTACCCGGCTTCCCGCAAAAACCTACCCCCTTATCCGGGATTGAAGGGTCCGGGCATTTAAAAGCTTTGCCCAAAACTGAAATGGAAATATTGGGTGTCGTCTTCGTCGAAATAGCGCAGGGGAACCGCGAAATCCACGCGCAGCAGGGCATTGAGGCCGGGAATCCGCACCCGCAAGCCGGCGCCGGTGGAAAAGCGGAAATCCGAAAGATCCATATCGCCGATTTCCGGCCAATTGGCGCCCATGTCCAAAAAAGTAACCGCCTGGAAGATTTCGGTGATCGGATACCGCAACTCGATATTGCCCACGAAATCCGCCTCCCCGCCCAGGTACGTGCGGAATCCTCCCACGGGACTCAAGTAACGGATGTCGGCGTATTCCCCGATCCCGCCCTCGTCAAAACCGCGGATCGAATTCGACCCCCCCACGAAAAACCGTTCCTGCAGCGGAAGGAACCCCGGATCGCCATACGCGTGCGCCAAGTCCATCTGCCCCGATAGGGCCAAAACCAGCCGGTCATAAACCGGCATGAAATAATTGACCAGGTTGCGCCACTTGATGAATTCGTTGTCGGTCAGCCCGGCGACCTCCAACGTGGAACGGTTGTAAATGCCCGTGGTCGGATCCAGGCGGAAATCCCGCGTGTCGTAGATATACCCCATCGACACGCTGGTGGTGGTGTTCTCCCCGAGCTGAAACACTTCCGGAAGCGTGGTTTCATCCAACACAACATGCTTCCCCACGTCGGGGGATATGTCGGTCTGCTCCCCCCGCAGGCCCAACAGCAAGGTGAGCTCCTTGTCTAGTTTTTTTCCGATGGTCAAGCCGGATCCGATCCGCTGTTCATCGAACCGCCGCCCGCCATACCCGTCCTGGTCGATGTAATAGACATCCAAGTCGCCGCTGTAATCGCTGTTGAACAAGTGCGGCTCGTACAAATTCAAAACGGCCCGGTTGCGGTATTCACCCAACTCCCCGGTGATGGAGCCGCGAACGCCATACCCGAACAGATTGCGCTCCGACAGGGTCGCGAACACCGACGGCCCAAAGGCGGTGCTCACCCCGCCCCCGAAGGTCAGCGCGCCCGTCTGCTTCTCTTCGAGCTGCAGCAGCAGATTCTCTATATTGGGATCGGATATCAGCGGCTGGCGGATGAAACCGGGAACCAAGTTGGTTTGGCCGGGTTGGGGCAATCCCTTGGTCTTGAAATAATCCAGGTTGACCAGATTGCGGTCGCTCTCAATCACCTGGGTCCAGTCGAGGGGATCCCCTTCCTTCAACTCGATTTCCCGCCGGATGACAAAATCCTTGGTGCGGAATTCGCCCTCCTCGGTGGGGATCACCGTGCCGTCGGCCAAGGTCACCACCCCCTGGATTTCCACTTTGCCCAGGTATTTGCGGGTGCTCTCGTTCACCTGAAAATGAATGTCCACCACCAGGTTTTCCTTGTCGGGATTCAACTGAAAGGGGATGGTGGTGTCCAAATACCCTTGTTCCCGGTACAGATTGACCATGGCCAAGCGGTCCATCTGCAGGGCGCTGTAAGAAAACAACGCTCCGGGCTGAAAAGAAATCTTCTTCCGCAATTCCTCCTGCGAGAAGATGGTATTCCCTTCGAGCGTGATATTCCCAACGGTGTAGGGTTTCCCCTCCTCCACGCGAAAGGTGACCCGCAACCCGCCATCGACGGTCTCCACCGGCCCCTGCGTGGCTTTGGCGTCCAGATACCCAATGTCCCGATAGGCCAGTTCGATGAGGGCCAGATCGCGCTCGGCCATGGCCTCGTCGTATTGGTGCTTCACGAGGAACCAGAACGATTCCTTGGTCTGAATCCGCTTGCGCAAAGCCTTGGTGGAAATAACCGTGTTCCCCTCGAAGACAATTTCCTTCACCGGCAGACGCTCCCCTTCCTTCACCTGAAAGATCAGATAAACGGTGCTGGGTTCCTTCGCCGGTTCGGTGCGCCAGGTGATTTCCGTATTCGGGAACGATTTTTCGGTATAGAAGGCCAGGATCTTGGTCTTCAACTTTTCCGCCAAGGTTTCGTCGTAAAACAACCGTTGCTTGGGGGTGTAGCCGATTTCCTCGTTGAGCTTCTTGGCCTTGTACCGCTGATTGCCTTCGTAGCGCAGATCCGCCACCAAAGGTTTTTCCACCACTTCGAATATCAAGTTCCTCCCGCCGGCCGCCGGTTCCTCCGATACCGTTACATCTTCAAAGTATCCCAACGCATAAATGGCCCGGAAATCATCCCGGATGCGCATGGCCGTCGCGCTGGAGGTCAATTCATCCCCGGGCCGGGTCTGAATCACCTCCAACACTTCTTTCTTGTCCACATGAACCGTGCCCTCGACCAGGACCTCCACGATCTTTTCCGCGGCCGCAAGGCCGGTACCGGCCAGCATCAGGATGGCGAGCCCCAGATGAATAAAAACAGACCGCTGGTTCAGACGACCACCTCCTTCGGCGAAGCCTCCCGGAACAGCAATTCATTTTCCCCGGCGTCCACCAGGATCTCCTGATTCCCCTTGAAGCGCCCGCGCAAGACCTCTTCCGAAAGGGGATCCTCGAGGAATTTCTGAATGGTGCGTTTTAATGGTCGAGCACCATACGCCTTATCGAAGCCTTTGTCAACCAGGAACGACTTGGCGGCGTCGGTCAGCACCAATTTGTATCCCATGGGAAGAATCCGTTCCTGCACTTCGCCGATCAGGATGTCGCAGATTTGCATGACCTGCTCCCGCTCCAACTCATGAAAGACGACGATTTCATCCACCCGGTTGAGAAACTCCGGCCGGAATTCCCGCTTGAGCTCGGCCAGGATGCGGTCTTTCATGGCTCCGTAATCGAGGGAATCTTTCTGCGGCGAAAACCCGAGCGACACCCGGTTGGTGATTTCGCGCGTGCCGATATTCGATGTCATGATCAGCACCGTGTGGCGGAAATCGACCTTGTGGCCGGTGGAATCGGTGAGACGGCCGTCTTCCAACACCTGCAGCAGTATGTTGTACACGTCCGGATGGGCCTTTTCGATCTCGTCGAGGCAGATCACCGAATACGGCTTGCGGCGGACCTTTTCGGTCAACTGGCCGCCCTCGTCATGGCCGATGTATCCCGGCGGCGCGCCGACCAGGCGGGACACGGCGAATTTCTCCATGTACTCGGACATGTCCACCGTTATCAGCGCGTCCTCGTCCCCGAACAAAAACTCGGCCAAGGTTTTGGCCAAATGGGTCTTGCCCGTGCCCGTGGGGCCCAGAAAGAGAAACGAACCGATCGGCCGTTTTTGATTGGAAAATCCCGCCCGGGACCGCCGGATGGCCTTGGCGACGATCTTGATCGCTTCTTCCTGCCCGATGATCCGGCGGTGCAGCTCCTCCTCGATGCGCAACAGGCGCTCGGATTCCTTCTCCTCGATCTTGACGATGGGAATCCCCGTCCATTTGGAGACCACGTAAGCGATGTCCTCGTCGTCCACGATCGTTTCCTGGCCCGGGCGGCTGCGCGCCTCTTCCCATTCCCGCGTCAACTGGGCCTGTTTCTCCCGCAATTCCTCGCGCTGGCTCTTGAGTTCGAGGCACTTTTCAAACTCTTCCGAAACGGTGGCCGCCTCGATCTCCTTCATGATCTGCTCGATGCGGTCATCGATCTCGCGCAGCTCCTTCGGCCGCGTGGTGGCCTGCAGGCGGGCGCGGGAACCGGCTTCGTCGATGAGGTCGATGGCCTTGTCGGGCAGATAACGGTCGGTCACGTAGCGGTCCGACAACTTGGCCGCCGCCTCGATGGCCTTCCGCGTGTACCGCACCCGGTGGTGCGCCTCGTACTTGTCGCGCAACCCCTCGAGGATGCGGATGGTCTCGTCCACCGAAGGCGGATCGATCATCACGGTCTGGAAACGCCGCTCGAGGGCGCTGTCCTTTTCGATGTACTTGCGGTATTCATCCAGCGTGGTCGCGCCGATGCACTGCAGCTCGCCGCGCGCCAGGGCGGGCTTGAGCATGTTGGAGGCATCCATGGAGCCTTCGGCCGCGCCCGCCCCCACCAGGGTGTGGAGCTCGTCTACGAAAAGAATGGTGTTGTTGGAACGGCGGATCTCCTCGAGCACGGCCTTGAGGCGTTCCTCAAACTGCCCCCGGTATTTCGTGCCCGCCACCAACCCCGCCAGATCGAGGGTGATGAGCCGGCGGTTGAGCAGCAGGTCGGGGACCTGGCGGTTGACGATCTGCTGGGCCAGCCCCTCGGCGATGGCGGTTTTGCCCACCCCCGCCTCCCCGATCAGCACGGGATTGTTCTTCGTGCGGCGGCAAAGGATCTGAATGACGCGCTCGATCTCATCCTGCCGCCCGATCACCGGATCCAGTTTGTCCATGGAGGCCAGTTCGGTCAGATCGGTCCCGAACGCGTCCAGCGCGGGGGTTTTGCTTTTGCCCTTGCCGGCCGCCACCGCCTCCTGCGGCCCGCCGCCCATGAGACGGAGAATTTCGCTGCGGGCCTTGATCAGATCCACCCCGTGACTGGCCAGGATCCGGGCGGCCAAGCCCTCATTCTCGCGGATCACGCCCAGCAGCAAATGCTCGGTCCCGATGAAATTCACCCCGAAGGCCTGGGCTTCCTGATACGCGAATTCGATCGCCCGCTTGGCGCTCGGGGAGAGGGAAATGGTGCTGTCCGATCCCCCCCCGCCCGGCTCGCGGCTGATGTTTTTCTGAATTTCCATGCGCAAGGACTCCAGATTGAGGCCCATGTTGCGCATGGCGGTCGCGGCCACCCCCTCGCCTTCGGCGATGAGCCCGAGCAGGATGTGCTCGGTGGCCGCGTGGCTGCTGCCCATGCGGGCGGCTTCTTCCTTGGCCCGTTTCATGACAAGACGTGCTCGTTCGGTCAGCCGGTCAAACATCATCGTTTCGTTCTCCTACTTGGGCTTCGTGCCGGATCCAGCATTCGGGACGCGGACGGTTCCCCCCTTTCCCAAACCGCGCAGTCGGGAAAAGGCAGCCCCCGGCTGGAAGTGCGCTCCAGTCAACAAAATCCACGTCCTACGTGAGCGCGGAATCCCCGTTATGGATCCAGTGGCGAATCAGTTCGGCCCGCCACTCGTCCCGCTCCGGCGGAGTAAGGGCTTTGCCCGCCAACTTTTGCAGGTGAGCCGGACGGACCGAAATGAGCATGGCGTTAATGCTCTCGTAGGATGGCTTTTCCAAAATCCCCACCGTCCGGCCCAGCCGGATGGATGAGAGCAACTCGATGGCCTCGTTGGAACTCATCACCTGCGCGTACCGCAACGTGGCGTAAGCGCGCCAGACACGGTCCTCGATGGCGCGCCGGTTCTCCTCCATCAGTTGATCCTGCGCCCGCCGCTCCTGCTCCAGAATCTGCTGCAGGATCTTCTCGATCTTGGCGATGGTGTCCTGCTCCGAAATCCCCAGGGTCCATTGATTCGAAAGCTGGAAAAGGTTGCCGGCGATTTCGCTGCCCTCGCCCGCCAGGCCGCGCACCGTGAGGCCGATCTGCGTGACCGCCCCCAGCACCTTCTCGATCCGGCGGGAGATCACCAGCGCCGGCAAGTGCACCATCACCGAACAACGGATGCCCGTCCCCACATTGGTGGGACACGCGGTCAGGTACCCAAAGGTGTTGGAAAAAGCATAGGTGATGTGCTTTTCCAACTCATCGTCCACGGTGTTGATCAACTCCCACACCTGCCGCAGGTTGGAACCGGCCATCAGCGCCTGCAGCCGGAGATGATCCTCCTCGTTGATCATGAGGCTCACGGTCTGGCCGGGGCGGATGGCCACGTAGCGTTCAATCCCGCTCTTGGCCAATTCCCGGCTGATCATGTAGCGCTCGGCCAGGAAATGGCGGTCCACCGGATCGAGATCCTCAATGCACAGGATGTCGGCGGATTTCAAGAGGGATGAAGCGCTTACGGCCTTTTGGGCGATCTCCGCGATGCGTTTCAGATCCGTGGACGAGGCCCACTGCGAAAAGGGAATACCCTCGATGTTCCGGGCCAGGCGGATGCGGCTGCTGACCACCCGCTCGTCCGACGGCGTGCCGGCCTTGAGCCATCCGCATTCGGCGGTAAGCGATTTTGGCAGTTCCATGATTCGAATCGCCTCGTTCCGGAAAGGGTTCCGGAATCTGTCCTATTGGTTTTCGTATTTGGACAAATCGTTCTCCCATTGGCGGATCTGATCGCGCAACTTGGCCGCGGTTTCATAATTTTCGCGGTTGACGGCTTCCTTCAATTGCATGCGCAAATCCGACACGTTCCGCCGCAGGACCAACTGCAGGTTGCCCTGGCCCGGCACCTTGCCCGTGTGCTTGACCTCTTTCTGGACTTTCTGCAGCAACGGTTTCAACTCCATGGAAAAAGTGTCATAACACACGGCGCACCCCAACCGCCCGCTTTCCTTGAATCCCCCGTAGGAAAGGCCGCACGCGGGACAGGTCTGCTGCGTGAGCGGTTCGGCCGCCGCTTCCGTTTTTCCGGGATACGTACCGGTTAAAAATTCCTCAATGGAAAAACCGGGATTGATGGCCGCGCCTTCTATCCCATACTCATGAGAACAATCGTGACAAATATGGATCGAATATTTCTTGTTGTCTTTCAGTTGTGTGATATGAATCTTCGCTGGATTTTTTTTACAGATCTCGCAAATCATGGCCGTCCCCTCTTTCCTCTCCCGCGATTTCACACACCTCTCAAGACTCCCTTCTCCATTTTATCTCTCACCAGCCGTTCCATGATCCGGTTTTTGGGGAATTGTTCTTCCCTCGATCCGGCCTCCAGCCGGGACTCTAAATCAACACCCCGTCGGTCTCGGTCAACCGGATAAACGCTTCCATCAACCGGGTGGTGATGGGGCCGCGCACGCCCGCTCCAATGGTCCGGCCGTCAATCACCGCCACCGGGACCACGCGGGCGGCCGTTCCCGTCAGAAAACATTCATCCGCGTTAAACAGATCGGTCAGGGAAACATGATCCTCGCGGCTAGGGATCCCCAACGTGGCGGCCAGCTCGAGCACCGCCTCCCGGGTGATGCCGGGCAAAGCGCCGTCATTCACCGGCGGAGTGATCACCACGCCGCGGCTGACGATAAAAAGATTGTCCGCGGTGGCTTCGGCCACGTAGCCCATGTGGTTAAGAAACACGGCCTCCGCGGCACCCTGCCGGTTGGCGTCCAACTTGGCCAGGATGTTGCACAAATAATTCAGCGATTTGATCTGCGGAGGCAACGCGTCGGGCAAATTGCGGCGGATGGCCGTGGTGACCAGCGTCAATCCCGTTTCATACAACTCCTTGGGGTACAACTTGATCCGGTCCACGATGATCACGACCTTGGCCGCCGGGCACTTGCGGGGATCCAACCCCAAATCGCCATCCCCCCGGCTGACTACCGCCCGGACATACAAGGGATTGGTGTTGGCCGCCAGATCCACACCGTTGGTTTCCGCCCACACCCGGGCCGTGGCCCGGATTTCATCCAACAACTGGGTGGGGGTCATCCCGATTTCCAGGTTGATGATCTTGGCCGACCGGAACAACCGGTTCATATGCCGTTCGCCGCGGAAAATCCGGTTTCCATAAATGCGGATCCCCTCAAACACCCCGTCCCCATACAAAAACCCGTGATCGAATACCGAAATATGAGCGGTTTCCCGGGTGTATTGCACCCCATCGATGGATATCGCGGGAACCGTCGCGGTGCTCGTTGCGTCCATGTCGCCTCCTTGCTTCCAATACCGCCTCGCGTCAGCATACACTTCATTTCTCTTCAATTAGTAAGTCTACCTGAAGCCTCGTTATTCTCCAAGTCGGGAGGCGCATTGTCTTAGGTAAAACACCCCGCTCCCTGGATCCTGCCGGAAAAGGTAAAAAACCCTCTCCGGCATGAGCTTCATCAACTGGTCATTCTTCTCCCCCCGATCCCAAGCGTATATCACGGCCGCCGAGTCCGGATCAGGCGCATTGCGGATCAGATCCCCCTGGGTCATATCTCCACTGGGGGCGCCCACGAACACCACGGCCTGTTCCAGGCGGTGGTAGGCCACGAGCCGTTCTAAATTCCGGCGTTCGTAAACTTGCCGGTAATAGAAACGGCTCTGGATTATACCCGCGATCAGCGAAAACCCCATAGCCACGCACAACCCGGCCCATCCCACCCGCCGCCACCGGGATTCTCCCCCCAAAATCCCAGCAACTCCCCGGGCGCCCAACAAGGATAAAAATCCCAGGCTCTCATAATAAAACCGGGGGCCGTATTGATTGCCTCCCTCCGAAGGATAGAGACAATATCCCAATATCAACAACACCACCGCCGCGCCAAAACTCGGCAACCAGGGATCGTGCCGCCCCTGCCACGCGCCCAGCACCGCCAGCAACGGCAATCCTGGAAACGTCCACAGCAACAACCGCCCCAGGTTGCGGGCCAAATGATTTACGGCTTCCCGCGCTCCATATGTCTGAATCTCCACATAATCAAAGAGGGTGATCCGCCGCTCCCCAAAGCCCAACCGCTCACTTTCGAGCAGATAACGGGCCGGATAAAACCAGCGGCCGGTGAGTTCGGCGTTATACCCAACATACAGCAATAGTCCGGGCAGCGCGCCCAGGAGAAAACCACCCAGAAACCTCATCCGCCGGGGTGACCGGTAAACGGCCGCCAGAACCGGCGCAAGCAGCAGCAACACGGCGGTCAACTCCCGGACGGAAAATGTCCAACTGCTCGCGGCTCCCGCCATCACCGCCCATCCCGGATACCCGGCCCGGTCCGCCTGCAGCAAAAACCAAGCGGTCAACAGGACTCCTACGAGACAGGCGGGATGAGAAAAATACGAGGCGCTGTTCCAAAGAAAAAAGGTGGATGCCCCCATGAACAACACGGCCAGCCAGGCCTCCCGCGGACCGCATAATAATTTTCCGATCCGATATAAAACCACAATAGCCACGGCAGCGAGACCCGGATTGATCCAGTCCTCCAGCCCGGTTCTCACGCCCAGGGCCAGGACCAACGGCCAACCGGGGGGAAAAATGGAAAACACCCGGCCGTGATGGGTAAGGATATAAAACGGATTGAGAAACTCCTGCCCGGGATGCGCGGGGACCGTGACTTGACCTTGGGCCAACACGCGCGCCTGGAAACGATAAGCATGTTCATCGGCGGAATTTGGGAAATGCTGCAACACCAGCGCGCTGATGCCGTACGCGGCCAGCGCGGCGGCCGCCGCGGCCCATCCAATTAGCCAGTGGCAATGCCTGAAACTCATCTGGATCACGATCCGCCTTGGGATTCAAAAAAAACAATCCAAAAACAGAATAGCATCTTCTCCCCATTCTATCAAACACAGAGAATCCATATTTTTAAAATTATAATTATTTGTATATAAATCTTTTTTCATATTTTCTCCATGACACGGGTAAAAATGGAACGCAACCCGATCCCCCTCTCCCTCGGGATGAGAGCCAGGGTGAGGATCAGTCCTCTCTTCAAGCCTCCACTTCTCAATATTTAAACAAACCTCAATTTTTACACAAACCTCCCCCTTCCCCTAGCGCCCCTTTCAAGGGGCCGCCATATAGCAGCCCAGGGTTTCAACCCTGGGCG
>ERZ795046.550-NODE-550-length-44992-cov-59.151011_pt1 | contig 44992 bp, 49 predicted proteins | sample MGYA00375130_ERZ795046 | MGnify/ENA primary metagenome ERZ795046 (study PRJEB30175, sample SAMN05720202) | activated sludge metagenome | isolation source: anaerobic digester from wastewater treatment plant | place: Japan | collected 2015-05-15 ... | reverse complement strand
ATCTGGAGATATGGAAGGAGGGCAGGAAATTACGTAAAGAATTATTGGAATTGGTAAAAACGTTTCCAGAGTATGAAAAATATAGATTATCAGACCAAATCATACGAGCTTCAAGGTCAGTAACAGCTAAACCACCCCCCACTCAACTACTATACTACCCAACTACTATACCACTCAACTACTCAACCTATCGTTTTTCCCCAAGGATGTAATAAAAACCAGGTTCATCAATAAAATCAAGGATATGTATGCCTGCCTCCTGAAAAAGCAACCTCATATGGGCCTCATCTGGCAGGCGGTCATGCATAACTGCCTTGCATGATGAGTGGTGTCTGTTTATCCCCTCTGATGAATCAAAGTGGGATATAACCATTAATCCATTATGCTTGAGGGCCATGGCAAGGGATGCCATGGCCTTTTTTTTGTTGTGAAAATGGGGAAAGCATGAGAAACAGATAACCACATCACAGAAGCTATGGACTACAGGCATATCCTCCACATCAGCTATAATGAAATGGATATTTCTCCCCCTGTGCATATCCTGATTTACCTTTATCATCTCTTCTGCATAGTCAAGCTCATATAAAACCCCATCCCTTTCTATACGGTCTAATATAAATGGTACAAGGACACCTGTCCCGCATCCCACATCGAGAACACAGTCTCCTTTTTTTAGGGGTATCATGGAGAAGAGTCTTTCAAAGTCTTTTTTGTGTCTATCGTATTCCCCGGTAGACTCATCCCTGTACCACATGTGGCACCAACTCTGTGCATGGCTATTAAAAAACTCTTTTCTCTGTATATACACCTCATTTCTTTCATCCATGGGTATCTCTCCTTTTTTATCTGTTTTTTCGTTTTGGTGAAAATACATATGCACCAGCAAATATGGCTGTAGCCATAAGCACTATAGACGCCCCGGATGGTAAATCAAAGATGTAAGACAGTATAAGGCCTGATATACAGGCACAAACCCCTGAGGCTGCGGCAATAAGAAAAAATGTCTTTAGATTGTATGTAAGCTGCAGTGCCGTAGCCCCTGGCTGGACAAGGAGGGCAAAGATAAGTAGCCCCCCAACTGTAGTGAGATTTGAAGACACCACAACCCCTGTAAGGAACAAAAGGGTATAGTATATGGGCCTCTCCGGTATCCCGCTGGAACGGGCGAGCCTTCTGTTGAAAAGGATTAGCCTTATCTCCTTGAAAAAGATTATGACAAAGACGAGGATACATAAGGTCACAGATATGAGTATAACTATATCCATCCCTGTTAGGGTCAGGAGGCTGCCCCACATGAGATTCAATGCATAGGCCTTTGTCTTTGTCAGTATCCCCATCCCGAGGAATGCAACACCCATGAGGAAAGAGAACATAATCCCCAGTATATTCTCCGGGACCATATCGGTTCTGTCAGAGAGGGGTCCGAGGATCCCGGCGGCAAATATGCACATGATAAGACCGCTCAAAAATGGGTTTATGCCGCATATCATACCAAGGACAGCCCCGGCAAAGGCAGCATGGGACATGGAGACACCTATCAGAGGCATCTTCATAAGGACAACAAAGACAGACAAAAGCGAACAGCTTATCCCGCACAGCACAGAGGCTATAACAGCCCGCTGTATAGGCATATATCCCAGGGCATCCATGATACCATCAACCATAGGATACAAACCTCTTTCCATTACGTTCAAAGGTCTCCAGGGGATACTGGAAAAGCCTGGTCAACATATCCCCTGATGTGGCGGTCTTTATATCCCCATCAAAGATAATCCTCCCGCAGTTTAAGAGCAACCCACGATTCATAGAGGGGGGCAGGAGATTGAAATCGTGTGTCACGAGGAGGATGGTAAGGTCCTGTCTTTTGTGGATGTCATCTATAAGGTCCATGAACTCTTTCTGGATGGCCATGTCGAGGTTTGCTGTTGGCTCATCCAGTAGTAGTATATCCGGCTCCTGCATGATCGCCCTTGCCAGCAAGACCTTCTGACGCTCACCACCTGATAGCTGGCCGAATGGCTTCTCTTTAAGATGACCTATCCTCATCATCTCCATGATCTCCATTGCCCTTTGTCTTTGTTTTTTTTCAGGATTATGAAAAAGCCCTAAACGACCTATGGAGCCCGTTAACACAGCCTCCAGTGCACGGATCGGGAATGTCCTGTCTATATCCAGTAGCTGAGGGACATATCCAATCCTCAGTCTTGTTTTTCCTGACCTTTCCCTGGTTTGACCCTCTCCAAAGAGCCTAAGCCTACCTGTAAAACCCTCGAATCCTGCAATCACATTGAGAAGCGTTGTCTTCCCTGCACCGTTAGGGCCAATAACCCCTAAAAACTCGCCTTGAGAGACACAAAAATTTATGTTTTCGAGGAGCAGGTTTCTGCCCTTCTTTACTGTTATTCCATCAAGCTCAATGATATATCCGTCCATTGCCTTTTTCAATTCAATGCACCCAAAACAGCATCCACATTCTCTCTGAGCGTGGCAAGATAACCCCTCTCTGAAGGAAAGTTTGTAAGGACCACATGGGGGACCCCAAGGGATTCGGCAATAGCCTTACCAGTATCCGGCCCTGACTGGAGATTGTCTACAACGAGGGCTATTCGATTATACCTGCCTTTTTTTGTAAGCTCTACAATATCCCGTGTTGTCAGTGATTCGGGCCTTCCGTAATCTGCCACAACATGAAAACCCATCCATTCCAGGGGCTGCCTCTGCATAGATGATGCAATGGTTTTTTTACCTGAAATGCCTGCCTTTTTAATCTCCTCTCTCAAAGAATCTGCATATCCCCTCACCTTCTTTATCTCCTGGTCTTTTTGTTTTTTAATCTTTTCAGCATCTCCTGGGTATATCTTTGATAATTCATGGGCAAGCCTTATAAGCCCATCTTCATAATAAGAGGGGGTCATCCAGTTATTCCCCCCTGTATCTATAACAAGCCTTTTTGTTTGGGCTGATTCTGTTTTATCCATAAAGGGCATGCCCTTGAAGGTGACGATAAGGTCTGCCTTATTTATCTTCTCTATATCCGAGAGTTTTATATCATAGTGCCCCGGACACTGCCCTGGGGGCAGTATTGCCTGGACAGAATAACCCTCTTCAGGTAGGAGGGAGGATATCATCCCTGAGAGTATTGTATCTGATGTGATTATGATTGTCTTATCTAACCTTTCAATTTTTTTTGTCCTTTCAGGGCAGCCAGCAGATACCATCAAGGACAAAATAATAGATACAAAGAGGATGGACCTGAAGATTAATCTCTGTGGAAGAGGGGTATATGCCCCTTTAATCTTTGATTTATTGTTATACGCCATCTCGCCCTTACTTATTTAAACCTCAAGTTCACCCCGCCGGAGAATGTGATACCGGGCATGGGATAGCCCTTGGCATACTCATATCTTTTATTAAGTATGTTGTTTATGGCCAAAAAGAGTTCGGATTCCTTCATGTGGAGCCTGTCATAATCGAATCTGTAGCTGATACGGGTGTTCAGGAGGGTTATGTCATGGAGTTTGTCTTTTGCTGTTATGTTGGGCGTGTTAAATGTCCCGCTCCTTGCAAATGTCCCCTGATATATGTCTCTCATATGCTGCATATCCATATAGAGCCTGTAGTTTTTGAGAAAATCCCACTTAACACCTGCCTGAAACTGAAAACCCGGGGTGTAGGGCAGTCTCTCGCTTTTTACACCATTTCCACCCTTTGCCTCTGACTGCATCCATGTCGCTGCCGAGAAGAGTTCAATGCCCTTTTGTGGGGATAGGGTCCCTGTAATCTCGAGCCCTTTTATCTCGTAATATCCTATAGGGTCATTGAATCTAAGGGGCACAGGTCCGAACATGTATGTCTGAAACCTGTCCTTTCCATAATCTCGGAAGACTGTTGCACTAAAAGAGCCTAAATCAGGTATTCTATGGGTGATACCTGCCTCATAGTGGTCTACTACCTCTGGTTTTATACCCCTCCAGAAATCACTGGCATTGTTCACCAGTGCACCCTCAAGGACAAAGTTCATAAGGGCAACAGGTGAGGGATAGTTGACGCCCCTTGAATAATTGACATTTAGGTTTGTGTGCTTGTAACCCAGGATAAGACCTGCCTGGGTTGCTGATTTATCTTTGAACCTGTCATGATTAAAGTATCTGCCCCCAACAGACGGGATAGCATGGAGGCCATCCATCCTCCCTATTATATGGCTTATAGCAGCATATGGAGAAAAGAGCCTTGTATCCGGGAAATCCCAGACCCTCCTTGCCTTGCCGCCGTTTATACCCGGGACTGCTGCACCGCTATACGTCCTCTGGGTGTTTTTAAGCCCTGTCATATCCAGATCTGCGCCAAAGATTAACTCCCCACCTCCCCAGGGATTAAAGACCTCTTTTGCCCTTATGCCGTACAACCATATCTCCTGTCGTGATCTGAGACCATCTGTGCCACCACCATATCTTTGGCCGTTTGTCAGTTCCTGGAGCAAATCGAAATCTGTCCTGTCCATGTATGCCTTGATAAAACCACTCATGTTTTCATATTCGTTGTTTAGGGTCAATGTGGTGAAAAAGGTCCTCGTCTCGTATCGCTCTGCCCCAGGCCATGCAACACCGTTATTAGCATTGGGTGCCCTATCAGGCATAGGGGCATTCGTGGCTGCATCTACATAGTTTATCAAGAACCTGATACCCCATTCTCTTGTGAATTGATAGCCTGTATTTGCATAGTAGTTCTGTTGATTTGCACTGGAATGGGGGCGATGGCCACCAGTATATAGCCAGCTCTGAGAGGCGTATATGTCGAATTTTTTATCCTTTAGACCTGCAGACAGGCTTTCATTGAATGTCTCATAACTGCCCCCACTTGCATCAAAACCAGCCTCTGTCCCTTCTTTTTTCATGTATTTAGGCAGGATATTGACCATGGCATAGCCATTACCAAAGACAGAGGGTTGAGGGCTTTTATAGACCTCTATACCACCTATTGTGGCAACTGCTATGCTATCACCGAGGACCTGTCCGAATATGGCACCGAATCTCGGTGCACCGTCGAACTGGATAATAATATCAGGGCTTGGATGGCTTGCGCCCCTGCCCCTTATATACAGGCTGTGGCTTGTCTGGCTGCCTGCAAGGTTTTTGCTCTGTATCATCACCCCCGGGACATCTCGGAGCGTGGAAGGAAAGTCATAGCTGTTCTGCTGTTTTATCTGCTCCTCAGTGACTACATTATACTGGGTCCCATAAGGGGTATCTACAGGTGTAACAGGTGGATTTTCAATGGGTTTTTTGGATTTTTTTGCAGTAACTACAATATCTGTAAGCTCTATTTTTTTTGTCTCATCGCCAAAGACCCTACCGGGAAAAATTGTAATAAAGCATAGGAAATATAAGAAAAACACTTTTACAAAAAAATTTCTCAACCCCACACCTCCTGTGCTACTTATTATAATTTCGTGCTACCAATCAATAAAAAAATAATACTAAACCATGTCTTTGCCTGTGCTGGACATACTAAGTGTCCCATGCTTTACACCTTTTATGGACTTTAATGTATCGGCAAGCCTCTGCACCTGCTCTGGATTGCCCCTCACCGCTATAATCTCGAGACAGTTATCATGGTCGAGGTGTATGTGCTGGGTCGAGATGATGATCTTCTGGTAGTTGTGCTGTATGTCCGTTATCTTGCTCAACAGGTCTTTTCTATGGTGGTCATAGATGAGTGTGATTGCCCCTGCCACATCATCGCCCTCTATCCACTCCCTTTTTACAAACTCATCCCTGATAAGGTCTCTTATGGCCTCAGAACGGTTTGAATAGTTCCTTTCCCTGATAAGGCTGTCGAATTTCTCCAGGAGTTCCTTATTCAGGGAGACCCCGAATCTCACAATCTCCGCCATGTTGATTTCCCTATTGTAACACTATTTTTAGAAAAGTATCATCAAAAAAATACAGGGTCAAACTAATTTTACATAATTTATCCACATGGATTTTTAACCTGTCTTGCTTATTATATCCTTTTCTTAAAGGTTATGTCCTACGAGTCTTGTTGACTCTTATAAATCGTGTCTACCACCTTTTAATTAATTTTTTGGTATAAAAAGTATTAATCCTTGTCAAACTCGAAGGTCTGAGGTCTTTTAGTCTATAATCTCTTTTCAGGTTATGGCATTTTTTGAGTGTCTTGAAATATATTGCTTTTTTTATCACTCTACATTAAAATTGGTTAAAAATAAAAAGGGGTAAATATGGAGATAGATTTCAGGAAAGAGGGAAGGGCCCAGATAGCATCTGTAAAAGGCAGGATCGATGCTGTCACAGCACCGGAGTTCGAGAAAAAAATGCTTGAGGTTATAGAACAGGGTGAAAGGACAATACTTATAAACATGTCCGGGCTTGAATATATAAGCAGTGCAGGACTCAGGAGCATCCTCACCATAGCAAAGAAGCTAAAGGCAGAAAACGGCGAGGTCTTTTTTGCGGCACTCCAGGGCGCTGTAGAGGAGGTATTCAAGATATCAGGGTTTCACTCCATATTTAAGGTCTTTGATTCAGAGAAATCTGCCCTCGAGAAGATATAGGGTCTTATAGATGGAGGGTGTTTCCTTAAGGCTACCTGCAGGTCTTGAAAACCTCGAGCAGTTTATCTCTTTTGTTTCAGGTCAAGCAAGACAATATGGTTTTGATAGCCTAAGGCTAAAAGAGATAGAGCTTTGCACAGAAGAGGCCCTTGTCAATATATTTAACTATGCCTATTCAGAAAAAACAGGTGATGTTGTCCTCACTTGCAGGGGTGATGGAGATAAAGGTTTTATCATAGAGATATGTGATTACGGTGAACCCTTTAATATCAATTCCATCCCCACACCTGAGATAGATGGAGATATAACAGACAGAAAAGTAGGCGGACTCGGCATATACTTCATCCACAGGCTCATTGATGAGGTTATCTATAGACGAGAAGGCGATATGAACATACTCACATTTATCATCTATAAAAAACAGTCGGATACATAGTCTTCCCATACGGTTTATCAAAGGTCAAATGTATTGAATTTTCAACCGCTTATAAGTTAATATCTTAAGATCCAAAAGGCCTTGGCCTGGGCACGCCCCTCCTATCAGGGCGGGACGGGATTTGATTTTTAATAAGCTGTAGTCTTTTAGTCTACAGTCCTTAATATGACTTTAACACGGAGGTGTTATGGAGATACTTGGCGAGATACAAAAACCAGCCTCAATAGAGTCTTTATCATCGCTTATGGGTTTTGTAGAAAACCAGATAGGTATGATGCAGTTCAGAGATGAACACAGAAAGAACATATGCCTTGCCGTGGAAGAGGCATTAAACAATATCCTCTATCATGGGGATATAGACAGGGGTACAGATATAAACATTGCCTTTAAACTGGATAACCTGGGTAGGTTTCTCATTGTCATAACAGACTATGGTGCGCCCTTCAACATGCTCTTAAGTGATGTGCTGCCCGATGAAATGAAGGATTCAAAGAAAGACAGACCAGCCATATCCACAAGGATTATGAAAAGGGTTGTAAAGGATATAGAATACAAAAGGCTGGAAAATAAAAATATCCTCACCTTTACCATACCGAGGCTATAGAAAAGACCGAAAGCTATACTCAGTGTTCAGAAGGGTCTTCTTTGAGAAAAAGCACGTGGTATTCTGGCTCGGAGAGGTATTTCTTGAGCATCTTGCTTATTACCTCAAAGACCTCGTCCATATCCTCATCAGTCATCCTCTGAAGTATGGTCTCCATCAACTGGTCATCAGAGAACTTCTGGAGGCAAAAACGCAGCATATTTTCGTTAGACTTCCTGTCCAGACCATAGCCCAGAAAGCCATTAAATACCTCTACAAATCTGTGGGAGTGTCTTGCCATATTAATCCCTTCCTTTCATTCCTCATTGCCCCTGGGGCTCGTGTTCACCTGTTCCAAAATAGGTATGTCCCCGGGTGTCTGTATCCCCAGTTCCCTGAACCTCCTCAATGATGGTAGCACCCGGGATTCAAGGGAGCCAATGGTTCTGTTGTAGCTGTCTACTGACTTTTTCAGGTTTGTGCCCAGGTCATGGAGGTGTTGGATGGTAGTTGAGATCCTCTCATAGAGCTCCTTCCCGAGACTACTTACGAGCTGGGCATTTTTTGTAATCTCCTCCTGTTGCCAGCCATAGGCAATTGCCCTTAAAAGGGCTATAAATGTAGTGGGTGTGGCTACTATGACCCTCTTCTGTATCCCGTCTTCAAGGAGTGTTGCATCTATGTCAAGGGCAGCACTTAAAAAAGACTCGCCGGGGATAAAAAGCACAACGAATTCAGGTGTCTTTTCGAATTGATTCCAGTATTCCTTAGATGAGAGGTTTTTCATATGTGCCCTTATCTGCTGGGCATGCCTCTCTAATTTTGCCCTTTTCTCCTCCTCTGTCGCTGCTGATACGGCATCGAGATAGGCCTCCAAAGAGACCTTTGAGTCCACCACAATCCTTCTGTCCATGGGCAGGTGGACGATCATATCCGGCCTTAATCGGCCCTTTTCCGTGTCAACTGAAGGCTGTTCAATGAAATCACATCGCTGGGACATACCGGATAGCTCTGCCACCCTCTTTAACTGCATCTCGCCCCATCTGCCCCTTACCTGTGGCTTTCTCAGTGCAGTAACAAGATTACCTGTCTCTCTCTGGAGGGTCTCCTGTGTTAGTGCAAGGGACCTCAATTGCTCCTCCAGGCTGCCGTATGCCTTTTTCCTCTCCCCCTCAATGAGGTTAATCTGCTCCTCGTATCTCTTCAGGGCATCCTGCAGGGGTTTTATCATACTGTCCATTGCTGCCTGATGTTCCCCGAGCTTGCCCTTTGTGGCCTCTATCATCTTCCCCAGGTTTTCAGAGGCGAGTCTCAAAAAATCCTCGCTGCTGCTTTTAAGGGCTGCTGCTGACAGGGCATTGAATGTGTCTGTCATATCCTTCTTCATGTTTTCTATGAGCTGTATTTGGTCTTGGAGATTTTTCTGTGATGCCTCAAGCCTGGTTGTGGCCTCTACCCTTGCCTGTCTCTCCATTGTTAGTGTGTTTGTGAGTTGGGCTATCTCATCATCTTTTTGTTGTATAAGCCTCAGCCTCTCCTCGGCAACAGCACTGGCAGAGCTTGACTTTGCCCTTGTAAAAAGCCAGCCTACTATGACACCAGCTAAAAATCCTATGGCTATATAAAAGACAGTATCCAAAAAACCCCCTTATTTCAATCCAGTGAATCTGATTTTTATTATAAACCTCATTGACCATGTTATGTAAAGATAATTTTGAGAGCTTTGCAAGAGGCTCTATACATGGTAATATATAAACCATGTCAGGTCTCCATATAGCCATAGCCCTTGGCCTCACTGTATTAGCCGGTCTATCTACAGGCATAGGTAGTGCCCTGTCTTTTTTTGCAAAAAGGACAAATACAAGGCTTTTATCCTTTTCCCTTGGTTTTTCCGCAGGTGTTATGCTCTATGTATCCTTTGTAGAGCTTTTTTTTAAGGCAAGACAGACCCTCATTGAAGAACTCGGTAGAACCAGTGGTAATTCCGCTGTAATTACGGCATTTTTTCTCGGTATATTTTTTATAGGGATAATAGACAGGCTTGTCCCCTCCTTTGAAAACCCCCATGAGATAAGGATGGTTGAGGATATGGCAAAAGATATGAAGAATAATGTGGATGGCAGGCTCTTGAGGATGGGGATGCTCTCTGCCCTTGCCATAGGTATCCATAACTTTCCCGAGGGTATTGCCACTTTCATTGCAGGGCTTAAGGATACAGGCCTTGGTATATCTATAGCCATAGCCATAGCCATCCATAATATCCCAGAGGGTATTGCAGTGAGTATCCCAATTTTCTATGCCACCGGGGACAAGAAAAAGGCATTCTGGTATTCGTTTCTATCAGGGTTGGCAGAGCCTTTTGGTGCCTTGATGGGTTTTATGGTGCTTGTCAGGTTTCTTAATGATTCCTTATTTGGTTTTCTATTTGCATTTATCGCAGGGATAATGGTCTTTGTGGCCCTTGATGAGCTTTTGCCTTCTGCCCATGAATACGGTGAGCATCACCTGTGTATATACGGGCTTGTCCTGGGTATGGCTGTAATGGCCGTAAGTCTCTGCATCCTTAATTGAGGTATAGCCTATGGATGACCATCTATGTCTTCTTGAGAGATGTGAGCTCTGTCCCAGGCGATGCAGGGTAAATAGATTAGGAGGTCAGACAGGATACTGTGGCGTCACCGATAGAATCCTTATTGCCTATTATGGAAGACACTATGGAGAAGAACCCCCCATCTCCGGTGATATGGGCTCGGGTAATATATTCTTCTCATCGTGTAATCTGAGGTGTATCTATTGCCAGAATTATCAGATAAGCCACACCATCACAGGCAGAGAATTTTCTATCGAGGAACTGGCAGGCATATTTTTAGAGCTCGAAAGGCAGGGCTGTCACAATATCAACCTTGTAAGCCCTATCCCCTATATCCCCATGATAATCCCTGCCATAGAGAAGGCGAGGTCAAAGGGGCTCAAGCTCCCCTTTGTCTATAATACAAATGCCTATGAGAATGTGGAGACCATAAGGCTCCTTGAGGGTTTTATTGATATATACCTGCCTGATTTCAAATACTGGAATAAAAACATAGCAAAAAGGCTCTCCGATGTAGGGGATTATCCTGAACATGCCCAGGCTGCCATCTTGGAGATGAAGGCACAGGTAGGGGATCTTGTGGTGAAAAAAGGTATTGCTGAAAAAGGGTTACTCCTTCGTCACCTTGTCCTGCCCAATAATCTTGCAGGCTCAAGGCAGATCCTTGCATGGGTGCTAAAGGAACTGGGTAGGGATACATATCTGAGTCTTATGTCACAATATTATCCTTTACACAATGCATCTCAGTATCCTATGATTAATAGAAGGATAAAAGACAGGGAATACGATGAACTCATTGATTTTCTCATTACAAACGGTTTTGAGAATGTATTTATTCAGGAGCCTGAGAGCGCGGAAGAATTCATCCCTGATTTCAGGCTCCATGACCCATTTACTGCAATAAAAAAATAAGGAGGATGGATATGGAGATTAAATCTATAAAAATCAATGTCCCTGAGGGCCTTAATATTATCATAGGTCAGTCTCATTTTGTAAAGACAGTGGAGGATATCTATGAGATACTCGTTGGTTCTTCACCTCATCTCAAATTCGGGATAGCATTCTCTGAGGCAAGCGGGCCTTGCCTTGTCCGTTATGAGGGCAATGACGAAGAGCTTATGAGGCTTGCCAGCGAGACATCCTTCTCCCTTGCATGCGGCCATACCTTTGTCATATTCCTGAGGGACGGCTTCCCCATAAATGTCCTCAACAGCCTCAAGTCCTGTCAGGAGGTATGTCATATAATATGTGCCACAGCCAACCCCCTTGAGGTCATAGTAGCAGATACAGAGCAGGGGTGTGGCATAATAGGTGTTGTAGATGGTTCAAGGCCAAAGGGCATAGAGGGTGAGGAGGACAAAAAGGCAAGAAAGGAGCTTCTGAGGAGATTCAGATATAAGCTATAGGGACTTTGTTTAGGGCTGTTCAACATAGTAAACAGCAAAAAAAAAGATAACTGACCAAAATAAAATAAAATGTAAGTTATTGGTTTATTATCATAAAAAATTTGGAGCACTTTTTTTGCAAAATTTCACTTGACTTTTAACCAAATATTGTAAATAATTCGTAACCATTATAGAAAAAAGGAGTATAATTATGGCAAAGTTCAAGATGGCCTGTCCTATAACAGGAGGTATGTGTGTAGAATGCGCAATCTATAGGGGCAGACATTATTATCTGTGTTTTTCAAGGGATTATCATGGTAGTCTCATGGAGCCGGAACAGATTGAAAGGTTGAAACCCAAAAGCAGCACACCTAAGGATGAGAAATTCGGTATGCCTGATGAAATTCCATTAAGCGCTGGTTGTATTAAAAATGTGGAAGAATTAATAGAAAGGAGAGGGTTATGATAAACGATTTTAATTATCTAAAGCCAGGCTCGGTGAAAGAGGCATTTGAGATGTATGCCGAGCACGATGATTGCAAGGTAATATGCGGTGGACAGTCTCTTTTGATTGTCATGAGGCAGGGCATGGTAGCGCCTGAGTATCTCCTGGATATAAAAGGCTTGGATGAACTCAGATACATAAAATATGATGAGAAAGACGGCCTTAGAATCGGTGCTACAACTACCCACAGAGAGATTGAAAAATCCCCTATAATCCAGGAAAAGTATCCTGTTCTCTCGTTGATGGAGACCAAGCTTGCATCCATCCAGACAAGGAATTGGGGGACAATAGGAGGCAACCTCGCACACGCTGACCCTGCTGGAGACCCTGCCCCTGTATTGATTGCATTGAATGCAAATATCAAGGTTGGCGGGAAAAACGGTGAGAGGACAATGCCCCTCGAAGATTTCTTCAAGGACTATTTTGAAACAGCCCTTGAGAAGGGTGAACTTGTCCTTGAGGTCCATGTACCTGTTCCTCCAGCCAAGACAAGCGTAGCATATCAGAAGTTCAATCTCTTAGACAGCGATATGGGTATCGTAGCAGTTGCTGCATCAATAACATTGAACGGCGATGACACATGCAAGGATGCAAGGATAGTCCTTGGTAATGCTGCACCAATACCCAAGAGGGTAAAGAATGCAGAGGAGCTTTTAAAAGGCAAGAAATTCGATGAGAAACTCTTTGAAGAGGCAGGAAGGATATCATACGAGGAATCAGAGCCTGTTGCTGACATCCATGCATCAGAGGAACACAGACGTCATCTGCTTAGCGTCCTGACAAAAAGAATGATTAAGAAGGCCTGGGAACAAGCCAGGGCAGTAGCCTGATAAGGAGGAGGTTGATATATATGGAAAAGAGAGCTTTGAAATTGTCAGTTAACGGTCAGGAATATGAGGTTTTTATCCACCCCAAGACACTGCTCGTTGAGGTTATAAGGGACCACCTGGGTTTTACAGGGACAAAGAGGGGTTGTGAAACAGTCTCCTGCGGTGCCTGCACTGTGCTTGTCAATGGCGCTTCAGTTAAGTCATGTTCCGTACTTGCTGTCCAGGTAGAGGGTATGGAGGTCACTACAGTTGAGGGCCTGGAGCAGGATGGAAAATTAAGCCCAATCCAGAAGGCATTCCTGGACAATGGTTCATATCAGTGTGGTTTCTGCACCCCCGGTATGCTCATGTCTGCCACAGCATTTCTCAAAGAGAATGAGGGCAGGGAGGTTACAGAGCATGAGATCCGTGAGGGTATTGAAGGGAATATCTGCCGTTGCACAGGTTACAACAGTATCGTCAGGGCAATAGACGCAGTTGCAAAAGGGACATATAAGGAGGAGTAATATGAGCACAGAGATAAAAGAGTTAAAATATTCAACCTTTAAGACCAATATCAAATACTCTGTTATAAATACAAAGGTTCATAATGTAGACGGTATTGCAAAGGTAACCGGCAGGGCACAGTATACATTCGATATAAAGCTACCAGGGATGCTCTACGGCAAGATATTGAGGAGTCCCCATCCCCATGCAAGGATAATAAATATTGATACAACAAGGGCAATGGAGCTCCCCGGGGTAAAGGCGGTTGTTACAGGCAAGGATACACTGGGTATTAAACAGGGTATCTGGAGGAGATATGAGGAACTCTGTGATGAGCAGATACTCCCCCTTGAAAAGGTTAGATATATAGGCGAGCCTGTGGCAGCAGTGGCAGCAGTGACAGAGGAGATAGCAGAGCAGGCCCTTGATTTGATTGATGTGGAATATGAGGTCCTCCCTGCAGTATTTGAACCCCTTGATGCAATAAAAAAGGATGCCCCGGTCATCCACGAAGGTGTAGAGAGAAATGTCAATGTTACAAGGCACATAGAGTGGGGTGATGTGGATGAGGCATTCGCCGAGGCAGAGAAGAATGGTGGCTACATAAGAGAGGACTGGTTCCGCTGCTCCGGTCAGCACCATATGTGTATGGAGACCCGTGCTGCAGTATCCAGTTATACCCCTGAGGGAAAGCTTACTGTATGGGCATCAACGCAGTCTGCATATTATACGCAGGCCCTTCTCGCAGGCGTCCTTGGTATGAGAGAGGGTGATGTGAGGGTTATTGCCACATATGTTGGCGGTGGGTTCGGCGGTAAATTCGAGCTCGACGCAGCCATGTTCTGTAGTGCAGTCCTTTCCAAGAAACTGTGTAAGCCTGTAAAGATAGTATTTACCCGTGAAGAAGATATGATTGCGTCTAAGAGAAGGACACCCATGTATTATTATGTCAGGACTGCCATGTCAAGGGACGGGCAGCTTCTGGCAAGGGAATCCCGTATGTTCAGCAACGGCGGTGCCTATACCGGGATGGGTGCTACAGCACTATACCTGTCAGGGTTTTTCCACTCATTCCCATATAAATGGAAGGCATACAGATACGATGGCTACAGGGTCTATACCAATACAATGCCCTCTACCTCCATGCGTGGTTTTGGTGCACCGCAGGCCATGTTCTGTTCTGAGCAGCAGATAGAGTGGATGTGCGCTGACTTAGGTCTTGACCCCTATGAGGTAAGGAGAAAGAATGCCCATACAGAGTGTTATGAGGTGCCAGGCCAGGCATTTATCCAGAGTTGCGGTATGACAGAGTGTATAGATAAGATCGAAGAATGGGCCAAATCAAAAGGAGACCTGGGACCAAACAGGGCAATAGGTATATCATCATGTGGTTTTATGTCAGGCGGTATCTTCAACTGGTTTGATTCACCATACTCATTCTCTTCAGCAGTGGTAACCATAAACATTGACGGCACTGTGGAACTCCATGTTGGTTGTCAGGATATAGGCCAGGGTTCCAATACCACAATGGCAATAATAGCAGCAGAGACACTGGGTGTAAAGGTTGAGGACATAAAGGTCCATTCCGGGGATACAGACCACTGCCCGGCAGACCTGGGTGCCTGGGGTTCTCGTCAGACTCTGATGGCCGGTAATGCCGTTAAGATGGCCTGTGAGGACGCAAAGAGACAGCTCCTTGAGTTTGCCTACGCAGAGATGGGTCTTAATATTGTCTATGACCTTGATATCAAGGATAGATGGGTCCATGTTATAGCCCGTCCAGAGAGGGGTATGAAATATGAGGACCTCGTAAGGAAGGCAATCAGGGCAAAGGATGGTCAGAGGATTGTAGGACGCGGTTACTATACACCTCACAGAAAAGGCATGATATCCCCTGCATACAGCTATATGATGCAGGCAGTAGATGCAGAGATTGACCCGGAGACAGGTAAGATAAAGGTCCATGAGATTATGACAGCCCATGACTGTGGCCAGCCCATAAACCCGCTGGGACTCGTTGGACAGCTTGAGGGCGCAGCCTCTATGGCCCTTGGTTATGCATACCTTGAAGACCTGCCTATGGATGAAGGAAAGCTCCTCAATCCTAACCTTGTGGACTATAAGGTCATAAGGGCACCGGAGATGCCAAAGACAGGCATGATAGATATAGAGACATATGAGGCAGAAGGTCCATATGGTGCAAAAGAGGCAGGGGAAGGTCTGACCAACCCAACAGCAGCAGCCCTTGGAAACGCTATCTTCCATGCCCTTGGAATCCAGATGAAAGAGCTTCCTCTGACACCGGAGAGGATACTCAGGGCGCTCAGGGAAAAGAAAGAAAAAGAAGCTAATAAATAAGCTAACATATAAAAGGAGGTAAACCCGTGAATTATAAATGTCCTGCATGTAAAAAAGAATGGCCAACGAGCAAACAGGTAGCACGTCATATGTTTGGAACAGGCGATAAGGCACACAGGGCCTGGATAGAGTCACAGGGGTATTCATATATTGACCTGCTCCTTGAACAGGTTTCAGAGCCTGGGAACAAGAGTTACGAGATACTCTCAGGACTTATTGAGAAGGCACAGGATAAGCTATAAAAGATAAAAAGTGGTCAGGGATTGGGGCTTAACCATCCCAATCCCTGAACCCTGTTAAAAGAGTTAGAAAAAAATTTTAGGAGGATTTTATGATTATAGAGGGTGGTTTTACATTGAATGCACCGATTGACAAGCTCTTTGATTTCCTGCTGAAACCGGATACCATAATGACATGTCTCCCCGGTGCAGAGTCTGTGAGGCTCATTGATGACACAACATATGAGTGTGTAGTAAAGCAGAAGGTGGGGCCAATATCAGCAAAGCTCAAATTCGTCAACAAGCTCACCAAGGTCGAGAGGCCACATCACATCGAGATAGAGGGTGAGGGTGAGGATGTGACAAAACTCGGTCACTTCAAACAGAAGAGCATAGTTGATTTAAAGGAGACACCTGAGGGTGTTGAGGTTACATATAAGACAGATGTAAGCATAGTCGGTAAGCTTGCCATGTTCGGCGACAGGATTATGAGGGCAAAGGCAAAAGACACAGAGAAGGAGTTTACAAAGAACCTAAGGGAAAAGCTAAAGACACTGGCATAAAGGGGCTAAAAGACCTCTTTATCTGGGGTATTCCAAAAGACCCCTCTTCTTTTAGTCTTTAGTCTATTAAAGAATTTTAGAGACAAAAAAGGCCTCCCGAAGGAGGCCTTTTTGATTAACAGGCTTTTTTTTATCTAACTATCTCTACAATGCCATTTGAACCGTATATGCAGATTATGTCCCCGTCTTTTACACTATCCATTATGCCTGCAACGCCTGTGACAGTGGGGATGCCATATCTCCTGGCATGCCATGTGGCTACTGTAAGTGCACCGCCCTTTTCAGTGACCAGTCCCTTTATAAATGGCATAAAGGATATCAATTCCGGGGTTGCAGCCTCACATATCACTATAGCGCCTTCTTTAAGATTGTACAGGTCCTTATGCTCCTTTATCACTGTGCAGGGGCCGTTAGCCACACCCTCAGATGCAGAAAAACCGCTAAGCCTCTCCATATCTATCTGTAAAGATCCTTCATTATACCCTTTATCCAGTGCTGTGTTTTGGGTTTCCATTTTATGTCCCTCCTTGTTTATTTATGTTGTGATTTTATTCACATAGATAATATATTAATTACCCCTTGACAAATCAATAAAAATAAATTTAAATGCGATTAAGAAAAACTGAAAATCTTTATGGGGTTTTTATGATAGTTAATATGAACCAGCTCAGGGCATTTTATACAGCTGCAAAGCTCAACAGCATATCAAAGGCAGCCCAGGAGCTCATGGTTACACCACCTGCCATTACCATGCAGATAAAGCAACTCGAAGAGACCGTAGGTATACGCCTCCTTGTAAGGGATGGAAACTCCATACGCCTGACAGATACAGGATTGAATATATTCAAAAGGGCAGAGAGGATATTCCAGGAGATCCATGATATGGAGGGCTTTCTCGAGGATGTATCTACGGGCAGGTCAGGGGAACTCAGGATAGGTTGCCCTGAGGTCCCGTTGAAACACCTCATGCCTGTTATAACAAAGTTCAAAAATACTTACCCTGGTATAAAGGTTATACTGGACCAGGGTTCCAATGCAGATATGGTGAGGAGTATCATAGATTACCGCAATGAACTGGCAGTGATAAGGTGCAGACCAGGCACAGGCAAGATAAAGACAAAGGTGATATGGCGGGATGAGGTGGTGCTCGTTGCCTCTCCCAATAGTGTCCACATACCTGGTTCAGAGATATCGGTTATGCAGCTTGCCCATATACCCCTCATATTAAGGAGGGAGGGCTCAGCAGTGAGAGAGGTTGTATTCGAGTATCTCAAGAGGTTTAAGGTAACACCACAGATTGCCATGGAGTCTGCAAGCATAACCCTTCTTAAGGAGTTTGTGAGACAGGATAATGGTGTGGGCTTTCTGGAGAGGGATGCTGTGGAAGAGGATATAAAAGACAACACAATCAAATCAGTGAAGATCCTCGAGGGCTCTCCCATAATAGAGTTCGGTATCGGCTACAGAAACAGAAGAGACCTCTCACCGCCGGCATGGGCCTTCCTGAGGCTTCTCGATAAATCAGATAATATACTCTCTGTGCTAAAATGAGGATGACGACCATATGCCCCATGAAAAAAAGGATTACAATAAAATCATATTATGAGGCTCGCAGAAGAGGATTTCGATTCTATTGTTGAAGAGGCAATAAGTCATATACCGGATGAGATAAGGAATTACCTCAAAAACATCATTATATCAGTGCGGAGGCGGCCCACAAAGGCTATGCTGAAAGAGGCAGGTATCCCCAGAGGACATATACTGCTCGGCCTCTACCAGGGTGTCCCGTTGACAGAGCGCTCTGCCGTATACCCACCATTATATCCTGATAAGATATTCCTTTTTCAAGAGCCCCTGGAGGATGTATGCAAGACAAGGGAGGAATTGACAAGGCAGATAGAGATTACCCTTGTCCATGAGATAGCACACTTTATAGGTATGAGTGAGGAAAGGCTCAGAGAGCTTGGATACGGATAAGGCTATGCCTTCAGGGTCTATGCCTCAAACTCCCTCAATTCTACCCTGAATCCTGCCTGCTCAATGCTTCCAATGATGGATGAGACATCTTCTGTATCGAGATGGAGTATAAGGTTCTGTTTATCAGGCTCTTTTGGTATCCAGAGGGTCTTAACCTCTATGCCTGCCTTCAAAACCAAGTCCAATACCTTGTGGAGGCCATCGCATGTCCCTGCACCGTATATAAGGAGACGCCTGCCGGCCTGGCCTATACCCAGGAGGGGGTTTAGGATTTTATAGAATACATCGTTGGTAGTAAGTATGCCCACAACCCTTTCGCCCTCTACAACCGGAAGGCTGCCGACCCTGTGCTTTTGTGCAATGGTGACTGCCTTTTCCACTGTTGTGTCTGGTGTAACTGTTATTACCCTTGTCTTCATTATCTCTTTCACGGTGAGCTTTGACATGAGATAGAAGAGCTGCCTCTGATTATAAGAGGTTGTAGAGGATGGACTGGCCTTAAGGACATCGTCTTTTGTGACGATACCTATGAGCCTATTATTGTCTACAATGGGCAGCCTGCCTATCTTGTTAGAATCCATAATCTTCTCTGCGTCCAGGACATATGTATCACCTGTTATTGTTATCACATTGTGTGTCATTATATCTTTAACCAGCATATTTTACCCCTGTGTTTGATGTTATCTTGCGTATTTTGATGGTTTTTGAGCCCCATGTCAAGAAGATTCTTGAAAAGACCTGTTATAACCTGTTATTATCAAGTATCCATGGAGATCAAAGAAAACAGCCTGATAAGACTCTTAAAAAGATTTGAGAAGGGTTCATCTTCAGTCATAAGGGGTATAGGTGATGATGGGGCTGTGGTCATGCTTGAACAGGGCGGATATGTCTTTGTCCAGGACGGCCTTGTAGAGCACATCCACTTTGAATTCTCCTTTATAAAACCTTACTATGTGGGCAAGAAGGCTGTGTATGTAAATGTCTCAGATGTCCTCTCCATGGGTGCAGTGCCCATGTATTTCCTCGTTACCATAGGGATACCCAAAAGGATAACAAAGGCACAGGTCCTTGAGATGTATAGGGGCATCAGTGCCGCAGCAAGGGATTTCAATCTCATAATGTTGGGAGGCGATATAGTATCTGCAGAATCGGACTTCTTTATAGATATATCCATGACAGGCAGGCTTATAGGCCAGGATTATTTAGGCAGGGATAAGGCAAAAAAAGGTGATTTGATAGGTGTGACAAATTATCTGGGGGAGAGCGCATACGGGCTTTTTATCCTTAAACACGGCAAAGGCAGAGATATAAAGGGCGTGAAGAGATTTATAAAAAGATACATAGACCCGAGACCACCCTATGAGCTATGGAATGAACTTATCAAAAGTGGTATAACTAATGGGATGATGGACATAAGTGATGGTCTTATCATGGATTTAGAGAGGATGATGGCAGAGAGTAAAAAATCTGCAAGGGTCTACATGGAGGATATACCCATCCCGGATATGCTGAAAAAGTCATCTATGGAGGTGCTGGCATTATCCGGGGGCGAAGATTATCAGTTTCTCTTCACATTTCCGAGAAATAGACTCCCTGTCATTGAAAATATAAAGGGAAAAGGTTATCATGTGTCGGTGATAGGGGAGGTTACAGAGGGCAGGGGTGTAAAGGTGTTTGAGAATGGAAGACCCAGACACATTACCTCAAAGGGTTATGAACATTTTTAAGACAGGGGATTATGAAAAAGATATTCGTTAAAGACATAAAGGATGAGGGCAGGGAGATAGATGACTATTTTGTTGTAAAGACAAAGGGCATATATTCCAGTAAGAATAACACAAAATACATGAGCCTAGAGTTGAGAGACAGGACAGGGACTATTGATGCCAAGGTCTGGGACCATGTGGATGAGCTTGGTAGTCTCTTTGAGAAAAACGACATTATCAGGGTAAGGGCAAGGACAAGGTTCTATCAGAATAGACCCCAGTTAAATGTGATAAATATAGAAAAGGTGGAGGATGACATACCTTTCAGTGAGATAAAGGAGCTATTCCCACAGGGGGAGAGGGATATAGATGTATTAAAGGATGTTTATTTCACTGTTTTAGAGGAGATAGAAAATCCCTATATCAAGTCCCTGTTTGAGACCTTAAACAAAAAGGAAGAGATATTAGAGAGGTTTTTTTTATTCCCTGCCTCTATAAGCGTCCATCATATGTATGTGGGTGGACTCCTCGACCACTCTCTATCTGTGACATATATGTGTAAGGGTGTTGCTGGATTCACAGGGGGTGACAAGGATATCATCATTGCCGGGAGCCTGCTGCACGACATAGGTAAGACAGAGGAGATGGAGTTCAAGGCAGGTTTCAGATACTCGGACAGGGGGAGACTCTTAGGCCATATAACCCTCGGGGTCACTATGCTGGAGAGGCTTATAAGGGAGATAGATGGCTTTCCCTCATACCTCCAAGATATCCTATCCCATATCATAATAAGCCATCATGGTGTTGAGGAGTGGGGATCACCAAAAAAACCCATGTCAATAGAGGCTCTTACAATACACTATATAGACAACCTCGATGCAAAGGTCATGGGTGTTAAAGAGCATATGAGGGAAAAGATGGAAGATGATAGGTGGACAGAATATCACAGGTTGTATGAATCGCGTTTTTATAAAACCCCAGAAAGGTAGTGACCCATGGAGATAAGAAGGGTATTTGTTGATAAGTTAAGGATAAAAAACGGGATGGCCCTCCTTGCAGGCCCAAACCATAAATACATTGCCACTGTCCTTAGAAAAAACGTGGGCGACAGGATTGACCTTATAGACGGCAAGGGGTATCTCTACCGATGCGTCATCAATAGCATAAAAAGCAAGGAGATATTCCTGCAGATACTGGATGTCATCCATAAACCAGAGGAAAAGAGGCCAAAGGTGACCTTATGCGTAAGCCCCATAAAGGGTCAGAGGATGGACTGGCTTGTGGAGAAGGCTACAGAGTTGAACGTGGAGAGGATACTGCCCACCATATTCAAAAGAACAGTTATAAAGTTCGATGATAAAGAAAAGAAAAAATCTGAAAGATGGAGGAGGATTACCATAGAGGCATCCCGGCAGTGCGGTAGGTTTACCATCCCTGAGGTGGAAGAGCCAATACCATTGAGGGGTATACTGCCTTTTATAGATAACGTAGAAAACAGATGGGTCCTGTATGAGAGGGAGAAGAATTGCCACCTGTGTGATGTCATATCAGCTTATAAGGAGGGGGAGATATGTATAATCATAGGGCCTGAAGGCGGTATTGACGAGTCTGAGATAGAGTGGTTAAAAAACAACGGATTCTCCACATGCACATTGGGTGAGAACATATTCAGGACCGAGACAACACCCCTTGTAGTCCTATCGATAATCCATTACGAATACATGAACAAATGAGAAAGGCCCCGTTTTTTTCAAGACTTATGGCATTTGCATTGGATATCTTTATTGTTTTTATGGCCTCTGTTTTTACACTAACAGCCATAGTAACCGGGTATATCATAGGATGCGGTGGGTTTTCTTTTTATTCTTTCATGGACAAGATAGGCATACTCTCCATGATATTCTTCATATCCCATGTCTTCACTTTTGTATTCTACTTTACCTATCTCTCGGCAAGAGAAGGTTCAACAATAGGTAAGTATATCTTTTCCATCAGGGTTACAAGGACTAATGGTATGGATATGAATCTTTCTATCTCTTTTCTACGCTGCATATTGTATATGCTATCGGCATCCATATTTTTTTTAGGATTTTTGATGGCCATAGTATTCAAGGGCAGGTCACTCCATGATTTTATAGCAAATACCCAGGTTATTGAGGATGCAGTATGAACAATAGAGGCAGGGCAGGGTGCGGTTGTCTATTAATTCTCCTTGTTATATTCATGGTCTTTATAGGTATATCTATCCACCCCTTTACACTGAGGATTATAGGGAAACAGTTCAGGTATGAGGACAAGGTATTTAAATCTGATGTCATCTTTGTCCCCCGATTCAATGAAGATAAAAACGGAGAGATTTACATAGATGCCTTCAGGGAATACTGGGCAGGAAATGGCAACATAATCTCCATAGAAGAAGACAGCATAATGGGTATCAGCATGCACGAGATTGTCACGAGGATGGCAAAGACAAGGGGCATAAAGGCTGAGGCAATAATTAGATTAGATACAAAAGGCGATGCCGGGGAGAAATCAGAGAGGATAAAGGATGCATTCATCAAATCAGGGGCAAAAAAGGTGATAATAATGGTTCCTGAATATGCATCAAGGCGTTTCCACCTCCTCTATGGTTCTTCCAGGGATAAGGCAGGCATAGTATTCATTATAAAGCCTGTCTCTGTATCATATTTTAAGATGGACAGGTGGTGGAGAGACAGTGGTTCAAGGGTTATCCTTTTCCGGGAGGTATGCTCCCTGTGTTCTTATTATTTTAACAGGTTTAAATATGGGGATAACAAGAAAGGGTAGGGCACCGATACATGGAAGACATTATAGAGATTATAGCCCTTTCAAGGGCAAGAGGCCTTAATAATATACAGAAGAGGGGGATAATAGAGGGGAGCCTTGATATAGGTCTGTTTAAAGATGTCATCTCTGGTTCTAAAGATTTCAAGGCCATAGAGCTTGAACTAAAGGCATTAAAGAAAAAGGGCATCCATGTAATCACCATTAGAGATGATGAATATCCTTTTCTTTTGAAGAACATCCCTGACCCGCCTGTATGCCTTTATAAAAAAGGCAGGGTGCCTTCGGGGACCCATTATATCTCCATTGTTGGTTCAAGAAAGGCGACCTTTGAGGGGATAAATATATCAGAGAAGATGGCATCAACCCTGTCCTCCCTTGGTGTGACTGTTGTGAGCGGTCTTGCAAGGGGCATAGACTCGGCAGCCCATAGAGGTGCATTGAACGGGGCAGGGAAGACTGTGGCTGTATTAGGCTCAGGGATAGATGTATGCTATCCACCTGAAAACCACTGGCTCTATGAAAAAATAGGCGAGGAGGGTGCTGTCATCAGTGAATACGGGATGGGTGTAAAGCCCCTTGCCTTTCACTTTCCTGAACGCAACAGGATAATAGCCGGCATGTCAAAGGGCATTATTGTCATCGAGGCATCAGCAAGAAGCGGCTCCCTTATTACAGCAAGGCTCGGTTTGGAATATAACCGTGATGTGATGGCAATCCCGGGCAGCATCTTTAACGAGGAGCACAAAGGCGCTAACAGGCTTATAAAAGAGGGGGCAAGACTCGTAGAGGGTATAGAGGATATAGTCTCCACATGCCTGCCGGATCTGGAGCTTAAAGATAAAAACACTATTGATATGGATGAAGATGAGAGTTATATTTACTCTTTTATCGGCTACGAAAAGGTCCACATAGACGATATTATAGAGAGGAGCAAAAGACAGGCAAAGGATGTCCTGGCTATAATAACAAGACTTGAGATGAAGGAGGCAGTAAGGCAATTCCCCGGTGGTTTCTACCTGAGGGGTTGACCTAAAAAGGAAACATGGCAAAGTCACTGGTAGTTGTAGAGTCCCCCACAAAGATGAAGACCCTGTCCAGGTACCTGGGCAGTAAGTTTAATATAAAGGCAACCTATGGACACATCAAAGACCTACCTAAAAGCACTATGGGGGTAGATATAGAAAAGGGGTTCAAACCCCACTTCCAGATCCTGAAGGGTAAGGCCAAGATAGTGGAGGATTTGAAAAATGCAGGCGCTGATGCAGATACCATATATATAGGTTCTGACCCTGACCGGGAGGGAGAGGCCATAGCCTTTCATGTGGCGGAGGTGATAGGAAAAAAGAAGGATATCAAGAGGATACTCATCCACGAGATCACAGAAAAGGGTGTTACAGATGCCATAAAAAACCCCACTGCCTTAAATGAGGCAAAATACAATGCCCAGAAGGCAAGGAGGATACTGGACCGGCTTGTGGGATACAAGATAAGCCCTGTTTTATGGGAAAAGGTTAGCTATGGGCTATCTGCCGGGAGGGTCCAGTCTGTTGCCTTGAGGATCATCTGTGACAGGGAAGAGGAGATATTAAACTTCACACCCGAGGAATACTGGGTCATCAAAGGGGTCTTCCTAACAGAGAAAGGTGAGTCTCTGGAGGCAACCCTTGAGAGAAAGGGTGATTCAAAGATAAAGGTGACATCAGGTGAAGAGGCTAAAAACATAAGGGACATCCTGAAGAAAAAAGACTTCACTGTCAGGGATATAGAGATAAAAGACAGGAATATAGCCCCTCAGGCAGCCTTTATAACCAGCAAGCTACAGCAGGAGGCATCGAGAAGGCTTAAATTCTCCCCTAAAAAGACCATGCTCCTTGCCCAGAGGCTCTATGAGGGCATAAGTATGGGTGATGAGGGAAATATGGGGCTCATCACATATATGAGGACAGACTCGGTTAGGGTATCCAACGAGGCAATCCAGGCTGCAAGGGAATTGATTGGAAAGGCATACGGGCAGTCGTATCTCCCTAAGACACCCAATTACTTTAGAAACAAGAAGACATCCCAGGATGCCCATGAGGCCATAAGACCTACATATCCCCATCTAACACCGGAGAAGGTAAAACCCTATCTGGACAAGGACCTTTTTGCCCTCTACGAGCTTATCTGGAAGAGGTTCATAGCCTCCCAGATGTCTGCCCAGAAGGTGAGGAATAAGGTCATAGAGATAGGTGATGATTACATATTTGTTGCAAGGGGGCAGCAGGTACTGTTTGACGGTTTTACAAGGATATATCAGGAAGAGACCGACGAGCCCGAGGTTACAAAAGACCTGCCTGACATAAAAAAAGGGGAGAGGTTGTCTTTAAAGGATATAGATTTGCAACAGAAGTTTACACAGCCGCCTTCCAGGTATAATGAGGCAACCCTCATAAAGGCCCTGGAGGCAAAAGGCATAGGAAGGCCATCAACATATGCCACCATTGTCAGTATTGTCCAGGATAGGAACTATGTAAAGAAGGAAAAAGGCAGGCTTGTTCCAACACCGCTGGGTATAACGGTGAACAGGCTTATGAAGGAGTTCTTTCCCCTTATAGTGGACATAGACTTTACAGCAAAGATGGAGGACCACCTGGACCTCATAGAGGACGGCAAGAGGGACTGGGTAAAATCCCTGGAAAAATTCCATGTAGCCCTGGAAAAGGAACTCTCTACAGCAAAGCTGGGTATGAAGAGCCTCAAGAAAGAAGAGAAAGAGACGGACATAATATGCGACAGATGCGGCAAGAAGATGCTCCTGAGATGGGGGAAAAACGGTGAATACCTTGTATGCAGTGGCAAACCAGACTGTAAAAACAAAAAGAATGTAAAAATAGGTGAAGACGGGACCATCCATATCCAGGAGGCAGAGATAAAAGGCACATGCAGTAAATGTGGCGGCAACATGATAGAAAAGACAGGGAGGTTCGGCAGGTTTCTTGCCTGCAGTAATTACCCGGACTGCACATATACAGAGCCCTACTATCTCGGGTTTGACTGCCCAGAAGAAGGCTGTAGCGGCAGGCTTGTAGAGAGGGTATCGAAAAAGAAAAAGAGGTTTATAAGCTGTTCCAATTACCCAAACTGCTCATTTGCCACATATATGGAGCCCAAAGAGGGCACATGCCCGGTATGTAATGCCCCTACAATATTCACATATAAAAAGACAACATCTTGTCTCCGTAAGGGCTGCGGATGGAAATCAAGATAATCGGCGGCGGCCTTGCAGGGGCAGAGGCAGCCTATCAGATAGCAAAGAGGGGACATAAGGTCATACTCTATGAGATGAGGCCAGAGGTTACTACCCCTGCCCATAAGACAGGTTTCCTCTCAGAACTTGTATGCAGTAACTCTTTAAAATCAAAAGAACTTACCAATGCCCACGGGCTTTTAAAACAAGAGATGAGGATACTCGATTCCCTTATCATAAACACAGCGGATTCAACATCTATCCCGGGCGGTAAGGCCCTTGTAGTGGATAGAGAGGGCTTTTCCCGGTCCATCACAGAGAAGATATATACCAATTCTCTGATAGAGGTGAAAAGGGAGGAGGTAAGGGATATACCCCAGGGCATTGTAATCTTAGCAACAGGTCCTCTCACCAGTGATAGCCTTACTGATAAGATAAAGGCCTTAACAGGCCAGGACAATCTCTTTTTTTTCGATGCCATATCCCCTATCATAGAGGGCGATTCCATAGATTTTGAAAATGCCTTTTTCTCATCAAGGTACAGGCAGGATTCAGATGATTATCTGAACTGTCCCCTTACAGAAGAGGAATACGATATTTTTTATAATACATTAGTTACCGCAGAGAGGGTGGAATTAAGGCCCTTTGAGAAGACACCTTATTTTGAGGGCTGCCTCCCCATAGAGGTTATGGCAGGTAGGGGCAGGCAGACGCTCCTTTTTGGCCCCATGAAGCCTGTGGGTCTCATAGACCGTAGAACAAATAGAGAACCCTTTGCCGTTGTCCAGTTGAGGAGGGAGGACTCCCAGGGAAACATGTATAATATGGTTGGCTTTCAGACAAAACTCACATATAGAGAACAGGAGAGGGTGTTCAGGCTCATACCAGCACTGAGGAATGCCCATTTTTTGAGGTATGGGAGCATACACAGAAATACGTATATAAACTCACCTGTGCTTTTGAATAAAAAACTGGGGCTGAAAGGCAGGGAGGGGATATTCTTTGCCGGGCAGATTACCGGGGTAGAGGGTTATACAGAGTCCTCTGCCATGGGTCTTCTGGCAGGTATATCCTCATTGTGCCTCCTTAAGGGCATAGAGTTTGCCCCACCCCCGCCTGAGACCTGCATGGGTGCACTGGTGGACTACATAACAGAAGAGAAAAGGGATTTTCAGCCCATGAATATAAACTTCGGGATCCTAAGAGGTTATAACAAGAGGAGGAAAAATATGGTTATAGATGAAGCATTGTCACTTATTTCTCAGTGGCACGAAAAGATTAACCAACAGCTTGACCGAGCTTGAATATGGGCAGATACATGGCTATTATGAGGCCCCCCAGGACAACCCCGAGGAACATCATTATCATGGGCTCCATCATGGCAGTAAGGTTGGATACGAGGTTATCCACATCCTCCTCGTAGAAGTCAGCTATCTTATTCAACATATTATCCAGGGCACCTGTAGATTCACCCACCTCTATCATCTGGACCACCATAGGGGGAAAGACCTTACTCTCCTCAAGGGGTTCGGACATGCTCCTGCCCTCGCTTATCCTTGCCCTTGCAGTAACAAGTGCCTCCTCCACAATCTTGTTGCCCGCTACCTTGGCAACAATAATAAGGCTCTCCAGTATGGGTACGCCGCTTGATAATAGTGTGGCCAGTGTCCTTGTTACCCTTGCCACAGATGCCTTTATGGCAAGGACGCCGAATATGGGGACCTTTAGTATCAGGGCATCTATCTTTTTTCTCCCCTTCTCGCTCTTATAGTATTTTTTAAACATAAACACAGCAGCACCGACGACAACAATCATGTGGATTATCTTGGATTTTACAAGCCTGCTGAGATTGACAACAATCTGTGTTGGCATGGGTAGTGTTGCACCCATGTCCTTAAACATGGTCTCAAAGACAGGGATAACAAAGATAAGGAGAACCATGACCACGCCTATGGCAACCACTATGATGCTTATGGGGTATATCATGGCAGATTTTACCTTTTTCTTTAGTTTCTCTGTCTTCTCCATATATACTGCGAGCCTCTGCAGGACAGTATCAAGCATACCGCCCTCTTCCCCGGCCACCACAAGGTTCACATACAGGGCATCAAAGCACTGGGGGTAATCCCGTAATGCATCTGCAAACCTGGAGCCTGTCTCTATCTTTTCTTTTATCTCCCTCACGATGCCCTTTAGGTCTTTATCCTCCATCTGGTTTGAGAGTATGTCTAAGGACTGGACAAGGGGTAGCCCTGAGGTTATCATGGTAGAGAGCTGTCTCGTGAAGATAACAACACTCATGGGCTTGATTTTTTTCTTGGGGTTGTATTTCTCTTTTGATGGGACTTTTTGTGCCTTTGCCTTGAGGAGTATTATCCCGTCCTTACGGAGGTTGGCCCTCAAGGTGGCCTCTGAATCCACCTTGAGGGTTCCTTTTCTTGTCTCACCTTTTAGTGTCTTGCCTTCCCATTCATAAACAGGCATACCCTATAATAACCTACTAAAATTTTTATTTAAAGAAAAATTTACTCCTCCCTCAAAACAGTATAGAGGGTCATGTTTTCTCTCCTTAAGAATATCACAATGCCCTCTTTTATGTTGGATTTCTTCATGGCATCCTTGAAATCATTGATATTTTTTATGGTTCTCCTGCCTACCTTGATTATTATGTCTCCCTGTCTTATATCTGCATCCTGGGCAGGGCTTCCAGGCTGGACATCGGTGACTATAACACCCCTTTGGTCTTTCAGTTTTAGATGTCTTGCAATATCCGGGGTGATGTTCTGGACAACGAGGCCGTAGTCTTTCTCCACCTCCTGTCTCCTCGAAGCAGTTACTGTCTCATCTTTAAGCTCACCTATCACCACATCTAAATCCATCTTCTTTCCATCCCTGATTATGGTGACCTTTGCCTTTTTACCTACCTCTGTGGCAGCAACAAGCCTGGGGAGTGCATCCCTGTTCTTTATCTTTTTACCATTATAGGCCACTATTATATCGCCGCTTTTTATACCTGCCTTTTCTGCAGGGCTACCCTCTATGACATCGGCAACAAGGGCACCCTCAGGCTCTTTGAGCCCAAAATCCCTTGCAATCTCCGGTGTAACCTCCTGGATGCGGACGCCGAGGGAACCCCTTACTACCCTGCCCTTTGATTTCAGGGGCTGGAGCATCTCTTTTGCCATGTTTATGGGTATGGCAAAACCTATGCCCTGACCTGTGGAAACTATGGCTGTGTTTATCCCTATAACCTCTCCATTGAGATTAAATAGAGGGCCGCCGCTGTTACCGGGGTTGATGGATGCATCGGTCTGGATAAAGTCATCATAGGGGCCTGCACCTATGACCCTGCCTTTTGCACTTACAATACCTGCTGTTACTGTCTGTTCAAGGCCAAAGGGATTGCCTATGGCGATGACCCAGTCACCTACCTCAAGGCTATCAGAGTCACCGAGTTTTGCAACAGGCAGGTCATGTTTTGCGTTTATCTTTATAAGGGCAATATCTGTCTTGGCGTCCTTACCTATTACCTTGGCATCGTATTCCTTGCCGTCTGTGAGCTTTACCTTTATGGAAGATGCCTTTTCCACAACATGGTTGTTTGTTAGGATATAGCCATCCTTGTCTATTATGAAACCAGAACCAAGGCTCCTCTGCTTGAACTCCCTCCTGGGTATATCACCAAAGAACCTCTCAAAGAAATCATTACCGAAGAAATCCCGGAACGGGTTCTGGGGGCCCATGAATCGTTCGCTTAGATCAGGACCCTTTATGGTCATGGTGGTGCTGATATTAACTACACAGGGTTTTATAGATTTCACGAGACCACTCAGGCTCGGTAGGCCCTTGTCAAAGGCCACCGGCTTTATATTTTCGTAGACTGGTGTCCTGGGGGTTATCCTGTCTTTTAAGAACCCAAACCCTATGACAAGGGCTACCAGGACCAAGATGGTAATCAAAAGACCTTTATTTTTCACTTCTGTCCTCCTTAAAATTAAGATTTAGCAGTAAAGACCTTAAAAGGTCTCATCTCTATAAAGGCAATCTTACAGAAAATAAACTACCCTGGGCAGGTGCGCTGGTAACCTCTATGGTGCCTCTGTGTGCCTCTGCTATCCATTTACTTATTGAGAGCCCAAGTCCACTGCCACTCTCACGCCTCCTTGATTTGTCTCCCCTGTAAAACCTGTCAAATATAAACTTAATGTCGTTTTCAGGTATACCTATGCCGTTATCTTTTATGTATATATTAATATAACCATTATTTGTCGAGGAATAAACCTCTACTTTTCCACCCTGGGATGTGTATTTTATCCCATTTTCTATGATATTGCAGAGCATCCTCCTCAACTTTAATTCATCGCCCTTTAGTATGACCTCATCTATATCACCCAGGACAAGCTCCACACCTTTATTTTTTGCAAATATCTGCATATTCATACAGACATCTATGATAAGGTCTTTTAAGGCAATATCCTCTGTCTTGATGAGTATATCTTTTGAATCTGCCTTAGATAACAGGAGGAGGTCATCTATTATCTTTGTCATCCTGTCTATCTCCTCAAGGTTGCTTTTCAGGAGTCTCTTGTAGTCTTCTATATCCCTGTCCTTTCTCAATGTTACCTCTGTCTCTCCCTTTAATATGGTAAGGGGTGTCTTAAGCTCATGGGATACATCTATGCTGAACTGGTTTATCCTCTGAAACGAATCCCTAAGGCGGTCTATCATCTCGTTGAATGTGGTGGCAAGGCGTCCTAACTCATCCCTTTTTTCTCCAATATCGATCCTCTCGTCGAGGTTGCTGGACGATATCTTTATGGCCGCCCTCCTTATCTTATCCACAGGTTTTAATGCCTTTCTGGCAAGAAAAAACCCGCTCACCGTGGTTATGGCTATGGATGTGGGGATGCTTATCAAAAATATTATGAGGAGCCTCTTCATGGTCTCATCAAAATCCTCGAGGGATGTCCCTACCTGGACAATACTCGTTATCTTTTCTCTGTCCACAATGGGCAGTATAATTGCCCTTATCCTCTGTCTGGAATAGGTCTCAATGGTCTCGTAGACTATCTCACCCTTTAATGCCCTCTCAATGGAACTAAAAGGTGTAGGCAGTGTCTCTGCATCGATATCACTCATTTTTGCGCCTATCCTCCCGGCGCTGTCCATTATCTGGATGAATTTTCCTTTTGGTTTTTTACCGAGGACGTTTTCCAGGTATCTCTCGAAATTGCTGAACACGCTGGCTCCGTGGGTCTCCACAATGGCTGTGGACAGGACATCGGCAATAGACTTAAGCTTTGCATCTATGCTCTTCTGGAGGCTGTTCTTGAAATATATGTAGACGCCGCCGGAAAAGAGTATGAGTATGGATGCCAGTATCAGGCTATACCAGAGGGTAAGCTTCCATTTAATGGGCAGATTAAGCCTTTTCATCTTCTTTAAGGATATAGCCCATTCCCCTGACAGTGTGGATGTATTTCTTTGAGGTTAGGGCCTCGATCTTTTTTCTCAAGAAATTCACATACACATCTACTATGTTAGTCGTGTCTGCTGTGCTGTGCCATACATATTCTGCTATATCCTTTCTTGAGAGGACTGATTCTTTGTTTTTAAGCATGAGCTCCATGATTAAGAACTCTTTTTCTGTAAGGTCTGTCTCCCCAGAGCCAGAATGGAGCCTCCGTGTATATGGATTAAGTGTAAGGCCCCTGTATTCCAGTGTCTTTATATCTGATTTCATGCTTCTTCTGAGCAGTGCCCTTATCCTCGCCAGGAGTTCCTCGAAAGAAAAGGGTTTTGTCAGATAGTCATCACTGCCTGTATCGAGCCCCCTTACCACATCTTCCTTGGAGTTTTTTGCGGTTATTATCAATACAGGTGTATCTACACCCCATGACCTTATGGTCTTTAGAAGCTCAAGGCCGTCTATCTCAGGTATCATAAGGTCGAGGAGTATGGCGCTGTAACTGTTTTCTCTAATGAGTTCCAGGCCTTTTTTGCCGTCATAGGCAGTATCTACCTCATAGCCCTCCTCTTTTAGACCAAGGCTTATAAAATTGGCCACCTTTTCCTCATCCTCTATAAGAAGAAGCCTCATGGAGATATTATATATCATGCTGCCTTAAATTTAAAATGTTTTGAAAATTTTTTTATCTTCATCAGGCCTTTTAATCCAGCATAATCGAATTTAAAACCGGCATCTTGTTCTGCCTTGCAGTAAAAAAATATCTACCCATCACCCATCACCCATAACCCATCACCCATAAATACATTGAGTTCTTTATTTATAGCCGCAAAGATGTTATTATCTTTCATTAAGATTCTACAGGGAGGTTTGATGATGAGGAGATTCATAATCGTTTTCTTGTTCATTGCCATACTTGGCATCTACGGATGCGGTTACAACACCATGCAACAGAATGAAGAGAAGGTAAAGGAGGCATGGGCTAATGTGGAGGCCGCATATCAGAGGAGAAATGACCTTATCCCTAACCTTGTTGAGACTGTAAAGGCATATGCAAAACATGAGAGGGAGACGCTCCAGGCTGTTACAGAGGCCCGTGCCAGGGTAGGGAGTATCCAGGTCTCAAAGGATATGATAGGTGACCCAAAGGCCGTTGCCCAGTTTCAGGCTGCCCAGTCTGCCATGACCAGTGCCCTTTCAAGACTCATGGTTGTTGTGGAGAGATACCCGGACTTAAAGGCAAGCCAGAACTTCAGGGACCTCCAGAATCAGCTCGAGGGGACAGAAAACAGGATAAATGTTGCAAGGACAAGATATAATAAGGCTGTGCAGGAATTCAATACATCCATAAGGATATTTCCCAATAATATAACTAATAAGCTATTTCTGCACCTGACACCAAAAGAGCCTTTTAAGGCAGAGCCAGGGGCTGAAAAGGCTCCGCAGGTAAAGTTCTGAGAGATAGAAAGACTGGGATGAAAAAAATAGGGCAGGGAGAACAAGAAAAAAAGCATTTTAAGGAATTTGTTTCTTTGATACTTCTCTTCTTTGTCTTTACTGTTTACCTTTTCATCTCCCCATTTAACGCCTACGCCCTTGATGTGCCGCCCCTTAAGGGCTATGTAAATGATTATGCAGGGATGATGTCTCCATCGGTTAGGGCAAGGCTTGAAAAGGAATTAAAGGCCTTTGAGGAGTCTGATTCAACCCAGGTTGTGATCCTTACAATACCCTCCCTCAAAGGAGAGGTCCTGGAGGAATACTCTATAAAGGTTGCAGAGAAATGGAAGATAGGGCATAAAGGCAAGGATAATGGCGTCATCCTCCTCGTTGCAAAGGATGAAAGGAGATTGAGGATAGAGGTAGGTAGAGGGCTTGAAGGCAGGCTAACTGACTTGACTGCAGGTCGTATAATAGACATGGCAATAAAGCCCAGGTTTAAAAGGGGGGATTTTGACGGAGGCTTTATAGCCGGTGTCCATGCTATAATAGATGCCACAAGAGGCGAATTCACTGCAGACACAAAAGCCCCCCAGGTAAAAAAGAAAGAGGCATCCCCTATCTGGACATTTATCTTTTTTGCAGGGGTAATCCTTGTTTTTTTAGGACGGTTTTCAAAGATTATCTCAGGGGTTTTAGGGGCAATAGGACTCCCTCTTCTGGCTTTTTTTATATTTTCACCGCCCATCATCACCCTGATACTCCTTGGCATACTCGGCCTTGTCATAGGTCTTGTTTTTCCTATGTTTTTCGGAGGTTGGGGTAGAGGTGGAGGGATATCTTCAGGATGGGGGTCCTGGGGGACAGGCGGAGGTGGGGGGTTTGACAGCGGCGGTTTCAGTGGTGGAGGTGGAGATTTTGGCGGTGGAGGTGCATCAGGAGACTGGTGATGAAACACAAAAAAGCAGAGAGATTCTTTAAAAAAGAAGAAAAGGAGAGGATTAAAAAGGCAATAGCTTCTGCTGAGGCCAGGACTGCTGGAGAGATTGCAACCATGATAGTAGATGCAAGCAGTGATTATAGAGACGCAGAGGTGATGGGCGGCGTCCTTCTTGCCGGGCTTGTATCCCTCATCATAACTGTCTTTGCCTTCCATTCATCCCTCTGGTTATACATACCCATAACATTCATATTGTTTTTCCCGTGCAGGGAGGTGTTTAAAAGATTCCCCAGGATGAAAATGGCCTTTATAGGAAAAAAAAGGATGGAAAAAGAGGTGATGGAACGGGCTATCAGGGGATTCTATGAAAAGGGTCTTTACAAGACAAGGGATAATACAGGTGTCCTGTTTTTTATATCACTCCTGGAGAGAAAGGTATGGGTTATTGCAGATAAGGGCATCCACAGGAACATGGAACAATATACCCTCAACAGGTTCGCAAATATGGTCTCCAGGGGAATAAAAGAAAAAAGGGCATGTGATGCCCTGTGTGAGGCTATTTTTGAGATAGGTGAAGTCCTTGCAAGGTACTATCCTGTATCAAAAGATGATGTCAATGAACTCAGCGATGAGATGATAACTGAATAGAGATCAGGGGGATGGAATACTCCCCTCATCTTTATCTTTTATCACATCCTCATATTCAGGGACAACTATACCCCTTTTGACCATTATATCGTATATAATCTGTGCCCTCCTCTCCACATATCTTGAGCTGCCGTCTACACGGTATTTTATGGGGTTGGGTAGTATTGCAGCAAGCCTTGCTGCCTCAAGCGGGTCAAGGTCCCTTGATGGTTTATTAAAATAACGCATGGATGCTGCCTCTGCACCGAATATGCCAACACCCCATTCTGCCACATTTAGATAGAGCTCCAGTATCCTCTTTTTTGAAAGGTTCTTTTCCAGCCTCCATGTTATTATTGCCTCTTTTATCTTCCTCACAGGACTCTTTGATGGTGTAAGATAGAGGTTTTTTACAACCTGCTGGCTAATCGTGCTACCCCCGAATCTCGGTTTCCCCTCTTTTATATCCTTTTCAATGGCCTTCTGTATTGCATCGAAGTCAAAACCCTTATGTGACCAGAACTTGTCATCCTCTGCTATGATGACTGCCTTTACAAGGTAAGGTGATATGGCTGATATGGGGACCCATCTTATGTCTATCTTTATCCGCTTCCCCTGGTTTTTCCACTGATTCTCTCTGTATTCCATAAAGGATGTCTTTTTCGGGTTTTTCTTCTTGAGGCTTGACACATCGGGGAATACAAGGTAATACCCTATCCAGCCTAAAACGAAAAGAAATATGATGGTTATAGAGAATTTCAGCAGACTGAAACGACTTTTTCTACGTGCCAACACAATACCTGTATAAATTTGAGACCCATTATAAAGCCCTCAGATAATAGAAGAAATAGAAGGCCCCACAATTGTATCTTATTTTTTTACTGCAAAAACCCAGTCAGTCAGAATGATAGGTGTCCTGTATAGAGGGTATATTGCCTCTTTCTCACAGTAATTATCCCTTTGTTGACCAGGCTCTTGAGCATCCTTGATACAGTCTCCCTGGAACAACCGCAAGAACTGGCTATCTCTAACTGAGTTGGCCCATTTTCTATGATTATGTGGTTTTTTATCTTGATACCTGTCTCCTCCCCAACTTCTATGAGGTATTTAAGTATCCTGCCCTCGACACTGAAGAATGCAAGGCCTTTTATCCTCTCATCTGCCGCCCTTAGCCTCGCTGCCATGGTCTTGAGGATATTTACTGTTATGGCAGGGTTTTCCATAAGGAGCTTTATAAAATCATGCCTCTTCAATATGATAAACTCACAGTCCTCTGTAGTCACAATATTTGCCGAGCGTGGCAGGTCATCAAGGATAGAGAGTTCACCGAAAAAGCCGTCTTTTCCTATAATATCGAGGATGTATTCCCTGCCTTCATCGTCATAGAGGGATACCTTTACCTTGCCCTTAAGTATGATATACAGGGCATCACCCTTTTCCCCTTCCTGGAATACCACGAATCCCTTTGGTATGGTTTTGGTTGTGGCAATCCTGGAGATTAATTTTATATCTTCATCTTCGAGGATGTTAAAGAGGCTTACATTCCTTATGGTATCCAGATACCTAATCATACCTGACTCCTTATGTTTTTTTAGAGCACATTATGGATCTCTTTTAAGGCATCCATAACCTTTGACCCGGGGACACCACCCTGGGCAATCTGTGGACCTCCACCCCCTTTACCACTGAACCGCTCTGTGAGTGCCTTTATAATCTTCCCTGCATTATATTGGTTCTGCAGGTTTTTGCTTACGGCAACGATAATAATACCCTTATCCTCGGTGGATGAACCTACAGCCACAACAGAGTTCTTCTCCTTGCCCCTTATGATGTCTGATACCTTTCTCAGTTCATCTGCCTTGGCATCCCCTAAAAACATGGATACTATCTTTGCACCGTCCTTTATCTTTGCTGTCTTTAAGGCCTCCTCTACCTTGAATGTCATTATCTCCTCTTTTAGCCTCTCTATGACCTTTTCTCTTTCTTTCAGGTCATCTACAAGACTTAAGACCTTATCCTCAAGCCTGCCCATCTCTGTATTTGTATGTCTCGATATTGCCTTTAGGATACCCTCAAGCCTCCTCTTGTACAGGACAGCGCCTTTACCGGTTACTGCCTCTATCCTCCTTACCCCGGATGCCAGTGAGCTCTCGTTGATTATGTACAGGCAACCTATCTCCCCTGTGTTTTTTACATGTGTCCCTCCGCAGAGCTCTGCGCTAAAGTCCCCTATCCTTACCACCCTTACCTTTTCTCCGTATTTCTCCTCAAATAGGGCTGTTGCCCCTTCCCTTATGGCATCTTCCCTGGCCTTCTCCTCGATTTTCACATGGATACACTCGAGTATCTTTTCGTTTACCATGTCCTCGACCATTGCTATCTCTGTTTCATCCATGGCCTGGAAATGGGTAAAATCAAATCTGAATCTATCTGCCTCCACAAGGGAGCCTGCCTGTTTGACATGGTCTCCCAGGACCCTTCTCAGTGCATAATGGAGCAGGTGTGTAGCAGTGTGGTTCCTTGATGTGCCTCGCCTTTTCTCTACATCTATATAAAGGTGTGCCCTCTCCCCCTTTTTTATAGAGCCCTCTTTCACCCTTATCCTGTGGGAAAAGAGGTCAGACCTTATCTTCTTAACCCCTATAACATCTGCCTTACCGGATGGTGATTCGATAAAACCAGTGTCATCTATCTGCCCGCCGCTTTCTGCATAAAAGGGTGTTGTATCAAAGAATATCTCGCCCTCCTGTCCAGTTTCAATCTCTTCCACACCTCTGTCACCGCATATGATACTTATGACCTCTGCATCTGTCTGTGTATCCTCATAACCTACAAAGATATTTTTTAAATCAGCCTTTAGTGCCTCTATGTGACTGAGTTCCAGCTCATCCCCTTTAATCTTTGATGCAGTCCTTGACCTTATCTTCTGGGCCTTAAGCTCTTCTTCAAACCCATCTATGTCTATGGTGAGGCCGTCATCCTCTGCCATCTCCCTTGTTATATCCAGCGGAAATCCATAGGTATCATATAGTTTGTAGATGAGTTCCCCAGGTATGACAGATAGGCCTTTTGTCTTTACCTCCTCTGATATCTCCTCGTATAGTCTCATGCCCACATTTAGGGTCTCTATAAACCTCTCTTCCTCGCCCTTTAGGACACGGACAATATATGGGTGGTTCTGTTTGATCTCAGGATAGGTCTCCTCCATTATATCAACTACTGCCCCAGAGAGCCTGTATAGAAATTCCTTTTCTATACCTATCTTTTTGCCGTATCTCAGTGCCCTCCTGATAATCCTCCTTAGGACATAACCCCTCCCTTCCTTGGAAGGGAGAACCCCATCGTTTATTATAAATGTGGCGCCCCTGACATGGTCAGCTATCACCCTCATGGCAATGTCTGTGGCCTCTCCCTGGCCGTATGCACATCCAGATATATCCTCTATGTTTTTTAATATGGGCATGAATAAATCTGTTTCATAGTTACCGAGCCTTCTCTGGAGGACAGATGTTATCCTCTCGAGCCCCATGCCTGTATCTATAGATGGCCTGGGTAGCCTCTTCATCTCCCCATCTTTTTGACGCTCGAACTCCATGAACACAAGGTTCCATATCTCGAGGAAGCGGTCACAGTCACACCCAACCATACATGTGGGTCTTCTGCAGCCAACACCCTCTCCCAGGTCATATATAATCTCAGAGCATGGACCGCATGGCCCTTCATCACCCATAGACCAGAAATTGTCCTTTTCCCCAAGCCTTACAATCCTATCCTCCCTTACGCCTATATCCTTCCAGATGGATGCAGCATCCTCATCATCCTTGTATACTGTAATCCAGAGCCTGTTCTCATCGAGTCCCAGAACACCCCTTAAAAAACCCCAGGCATAGGCAATGGCATCTTTTTTAAAGTAATCCCCAAAGGAGAAATTACCGAGCATCTCAAAAAATGTATGATGCCTTAAGGTCTTTCCCACATTATCAAGGTCATTGTGTTTTCCACCTGCCCTTACACACTTCTGACATGATGTTGCCCTTACATAATCCCTCTTTTCTATACCCAGGAATACATTTTTAAACTGCACCATACCTGCGTTTACAAAAAGAAGGGTAGGGTCCTTATCAGGCACCAGTGAAGAGCTCGATACAACTGTATGGCCGTTGCCGGCAAAATAATCAAGAAATAGTTTTCTTATGTCCTTTGATGTCACGATTCACCTTTCTTTGCAAGAAAATGATTTATAATCTTAGTCTCTATCTCTTTGACCATCTCCTGGTTCTTTTTCAGGAAATCCTTGGCATTCTCCCTGCCCTGACCAAGACGGATATCACCATAGGAGAACCATGTCCCTGTCTTTTCTATGAATCCAGTCTCTACACCCAGATCCAGTATATCACCCTCCTTTGAAATCCCTTCGCCGAATATTATGTCGAACTCCACCTCTTTAAAAGGAGGGGCGAGCTTGTTTTTTACCACCTTTACCCTTGTGCGGCTGCCTACAATATCCTGTCCGTCTTTAATGGAAGAGACCCTCCTTATGTCCAGCCTCACAGAGGAATAGAACTTGAGGGCATTGCCTCCTGTGGTTGTCTCTGGGTTTCCGAACTGTATGCCTATCTTTTGTCTTATCTGATTTATGAATATGACCGTTGTCATAGATTTGCTGATTGTTGCTGTGAGTTTTCTCAGTGCCTGAGACATAAGCCTTGCCTGGAGCCCCATGTGGGCATCACCCATATCACCCTCTATCTCTGCCCTGGGTACAAGGGCTGCTACAGAGTCTATAACGATTATATCCACAGCACCGCTCCTCACGAGTATCTCGGCAATCTCAAGGGCCTGTTCACCTGTATCAGGCTGGGATATAAGAAGGTCATCTGTCCTTACGCCTATGTTTTTTGCATAGTTCACATCCAGGGCATGCTCTGCATCTATAAATGATGCAGTCCCGCCTTTTTTCTGTATCTCGCTAACCACATGGAGGGCAAGGGTTGTCTTTCCCGATGCCTCTGGTCCGTATATCTCCACAACCCTCCCCCTTGGGAGCCCTCCTATACCGAGGGCAATATCAAGGGCCAGGGAGCCGGTGGATACAACAGGGACCTCTTCTATGGGCTTTTCTCCGAGCTTCATTATAGAGCCCTTGCCAAAGAGCCTCTCTATCTGGCTTACCGCCATATCTATTGCCTTTGTCTTATTGCCTTCATCCTTCATTGGTCTATTCCTCCAAGAATTATTTTCCATATCGGGTCGTATATAGCACCCTTGGCTGTCAGCGTGCTCTTGAACATTACTACAGAATCTATTGTAAAGTCCATCTCATCCAGTTTTATTATTGCCTTTTCCAATAATGGCAAAGGGGCTTTTCTCCTGCCAAGGGTGATATGGGGTGTAAATGCCCTTTTTTCACTCTCAAACCCGAATTTTTTTAGATTATCCTCTATATCTTTAAATATATTGGAGATAATGTCAACCTCATTTTTTAACCTCACCACAATAACCCTTGCCCTTTTTCTGTCCGGGAAGGCATCTATCCTATCGAGGCCCATGGTAAAGGGTTTATATCTTGTACCTAAGTATAGGAGTTCATCCCTTATCTTTCCTCCCAAGGCCTCATCTATCTCTCCCAGGAATTTTATGGTAATATGGAGGCCTTCATCCCTCACCCACTTTACATTGTCTGTCTTCGATGACATGGCGACTATGGTCCTGGACAGATATGTCTTAACAAAGCCCGGGATTTCAAATGCAATAAATGCCCTCATCTTAGTCGGCCTTCTATGTAATCTTCTATAAATTTTAGAACCTCATCAGAGGTCTGTTTTTTAATCTCCATCCTTGTGCCCTTAAGGGACAATCTCCTTACAAATGTCCCCTCTTTGCCTGATATGGCTATAAACACCGTCCCAACGGGTTTCTCCTTTGTCCCCCCTGTGGGTCCTGCTATGCCTGTAGAGGATACACCTATATCTACGCCGGTTTTAGCCCTTACGCCCTCAGCCATAAGCATTGCCACCTCACTGCTTACAGCACCCTTTTCCCTTATAATATCCTCCGGGACGCCCAAAAACCTTGTTTTGGCCTCATTGCTGTATGTAACGAGACCTGCATCAAAATAGTTGGATGCACCGTCTATATCTGTAATCCTGTTGGCTATCAGGCCGCCTGTGCATGACTCTGCAACAGCTATCTTTAATGACCTCTCAGTGAGTACCCTGCCCAAAATCTCTTCCTGTTTCATGAAAGCAAGCCCTTTAAAAATAGAAATATATATAGGCAGATGTTGGCAAAGACCCCTGCCAATATGTCATCTGCCATGATGCCATAGCCTTTTTTATACCTCTCCACGTATCTTATGGGATTCGGTTTTACTATATCAAAAAACCTGAAGAGGATAAAGCCTGCTATGAGGTTAATCATCGTAGCCCTGTGTCCTACCATAGTTACAAGCATGCCTGCCATCTCATCTATGACCACATATGGCGGGTCACTGCTGACCAGTCTCATCCTGTTAAGGCATATAATAGAGAGGGCAACAAGGCATATAATAACAAGGATGTAGGACATAATGGAATCAACAGGAAATATATACAGGATTATACAGCCCAGTGCAGAGGCATATGTCCCTGGCATAAAAGGTAGATAACCGATGAAACCGCAGGTTACAAAAAACAGAAGTCCTTTGTTCATTTTTTAGGGTTATTATAGACCTCACCGGCATCGAAGACCTTCCTGCCTGTAATAGTCCAGCCATCCTGCCATGTCCTGTAGAAACAGCTCCAGTGACCTGTGTGGCATGCAGCGACCTTTTGCTCTACCTCTATGAGGATAGTATCGTTATCACAGTCTAATTTGATAGACCTTACCTTCTGAGTGTGTCCTGATGTCTCGCCCTTAAGCCAGAGTTTCTGTCTTGACCTTGAAAAATAGTGGGCTGTCTGTGTTTTTAGGGTTAGCTCAAGGGCCTCCTTGTTCATGTAGGCAACCATAAGGACATCCTTTGATGAATAATCCTGAACAACAACAGGGACAAGCCCTTTTTCATCCCATTTTATATCATCTGCTATAGCCATCTCTTATGTCCACTCCTTTTAATCTTAAAAATCTCCGGTTTAGGGGTAAATGCCTCAACTGTAAATGTTATAAAACAAGACTGCCTTTTTAATCTGCATACTCTATGGCCTCTTCAATCCTGATTAAGCCCTCGTAGACTGCCTTGCCGAGTATCACCGCCCATACGCCCATAGATTTTAGTTTCTTCACATCCTCTATGCTGGAGACACCCCCGCTGGCTATTACAGGGATATGGGTGAGTCTTTGTATGTTTTTTATGGCTTCAAAATCAGGGCCCATTAGCATACCGTCCCTTGCAATGCTTGTGCAGAGAAGGGCCTTTACCCCTATTTCTTCTGATTCCTTAATTATCTCTTCAATATTTCTGTCGACAGGCTGACTCCAGCCTTTTATCATGGGCTTGCCCTCATAGACATCAAGACCAAGTATGATGTTATTGAACCTTGATAATCCTTTAAAGAATCCATTGTCTTCCAGTGCCCTTGTGCCTATGATTATCCCATCTATACCCAATTCACTGTATTGTTTAATGGTATCCTCTGTGCGGATACCACCGCCTACCTCCATGTAGCCCTTTATCTGTCCCCTTATCTGTTTTATCAACTCATAGTGGACAGGGATACCCTCTTTTGCACCATCCAGATCTACTATATGGAAATCCCTTGCACCCTTTCCCATCATCTCCTTTATCTTTTCCACCGGGTTATGGCTGTAGATTGTTACATGGGAGTAATTGCCCTTTTTTAGCCGGACAGCCTTTCCACCTATTAAGTCCATGGCAAAGAATGCCTTCATTTTAAATCCTCTTGAAGTCTCCGTATACCTGTATATATACCCTCTTCGGCAAGCTCACTCACAGTGAGCCACTTTGCCCTCCTCCTTAGAAATTTTCTTATATTGAGGACATTCTGGCTTAATGCCTGCTGGGTCTCTTCAAAGACATATACACGCTTAAAGACATTGTTTTTTTCAATGAGATGGATATGGAGGCCGACACTTGCCGGTTTATCAACGGCGAGGTTACCGCCTTTACGCTCTGTAAATTTGTAGATAAGGACATGGATATATCTACCTGTGCCCTTGTGGTCTATGTAGTCTATCTCCAGGTCATTTAAGGCATTTTTGAGATGGTTCTCCACTATCACCTCGGCATCCATGTGCATGCTGCCTATCCCTATAATCCTGCCGCAAACCCTGCATCTTTCGAGGCCCTCTGCATCCTCTATCCTCTCCACGTAGATGCCCCACGGCTCATTGGCAGAAGACAAAATAGGGTAGATAAAAAATGCAATAAACGAGGCAAGCAATAAAAATATGCTTAGTGATGGTAATTTGTCGTATGTTTTTTTCTTTTCCATTGTCTCCATAATTTTATAGAAAAACGTAGATAAAGGAAAGGGTAAAATAAGGGCTTTTAAAAAAACTATGTAAAATTATAAAGCAGTCTTAACCCATTATTGGAGTCGCCTGAAAAAAGGCTTTATATACTGGGCACATCTTTATTGCCACAGTGCTAAGCCTTGGCAAGCTGCCGTAAGAGATGCTGGATGTCATGAACAAAAAAATATTTCTTATATCCCAGAGCTGGAAAGATATTACTGCCAATTGCTCATGCTGTATTAGACAAATCCAGGCAAATATCTCATTCTAATGACCTCGCAGATTTTACAGTTTCTCTATTTTATCTATCCAGTGCCTGCCTTACCTTTATAGATAGTTCATGGAGTGAAAAGGGTTTCTGTATATAGGTTATGCCTTCCATAATAATGCCGTTGTGAATTATGGCATTGTTTGTATAACCGGACATAAAAAGGCATCTTATATCAGGTCTTATATCTCTTATGGCTTTTGCAAGTTCTTTACCGTTCATCTCTGGCATTATTACATCCGTTAATAAAAGATGGATAACCCCTGTATATTCCTGTACCTCTTTTATTGCCTCGTTAGGGCCATTGGCACTAATAACCCTGTAGCCCAGCTCCTCGAGCATGCGTGAACATAGCTCCAGGACATCTTTTTCATCCTCCACAAGGAGAACAGTCTCACCCTTACCCATTAATACATCCATATCCTCTTTTACCTGTTCTCTTTTTCCATTACCTGTATATCTGGGTGTGTATATCTTGAACGTGGTCCCCTTGTTTGGTTCACTATAGGCATTTATAAACCCGTTATTTTGTTTTATAATCCCGTAGACCGTTGAGAGCCCGAGCCCTGACCCCTTATCCACATCCTTTGTGGTGAAAAAGGGTTCGAATATATGGGCAAGTACCTCTTTATCCATGCCTGCCCCGTTATCGCTTATGGCCAGCATCACAAACTCACCGGGATAAAACCCCAGATGGTTTCTGCAGTATGACTCGTCAAGGATAACATTCTCTGTCTCTATGGTTATTGCCCCCACATCTTCAATGGCATCCCTGGCATTTACAACGAGATTCATAATAACCTGATTTAGTTGGGCAGGGTCAAATCTAACAGGCCATATATCCTCCCCGGGGAACCATCTCAACTCTATATTTTCACCTATAAGCCTTTTTAACATCTTGAGCATATCTTCTATGGTGGTATTGAGATTTAGTGTCTTCGGTGATATTGGCTGTTTTCTCGCAAAGGCAAGGAGGTTTTTTGTAAGCTCTGCAGAACGTCTTGCAGCATTCTCTATCTCTACAAATCTATGATAGATTGGGTTGAGTGGGTCAAGGTTCATCAATCCAAGCTGGGCATGACCCAGTATAACAGTGAGCATGTTGTTAAAATCATGGGCAATACCACCGGCGAGCCTACCTATGGCCTCCATCTTCTGGGCCTGGAGAAACTGCTCTTCTGTCTTTTTATAATCTGTTATATCCTGGGCTGTGGTTATAAATAGGTTGTTTTCTACAAGGACTGTTATATAGCTTGTTATCTTGACGGTCCCATCCTTGCATACAACATTGAATATTCTCGGTCTTCTCTCACCTATTCGGATGTCTGCCATATCTTTTAGCCAGGCGTCTAATACAGTCTTTCTGTATTCAGGGTCTGGATATGCCTTTTTAAACCATGTCTTTCCATCTGGGATCTCACCAGGTTCATATCCGAACATCTCCACCCATTTTTTGTTCACATATACGAATCTGCCATTTTTATCCACTAATACGACTCCATATGGGAAGTTCTCTACAAGGAGTGCATATCTCTCCCTTTCAAGTCTTAT
>ERZ795046.523-NODE-523-length-46141-cov-10.505967_pt1 | contig 46141 bp, 35 predicted proteins | sample MGYA00375130_ERZ795046 | MGnify/ENA primary metagenome ERZ795046 (study PRJEB30175, sample SAMN05720202) | activated sludge metagenome | isolation source: anaerobic digester from wastewater treatment plant | place: Japan | collected 2015-05-15 ... | reverse complement strand
TTTAATTAATGTTTTGTTTCATAAAAACATGGATAATATATACGAATACCTCTACTGCCTCTTGTTCAAAGGTCTCAAGTATAAAAAGAACTCTTTTAACAGTGTCATTTTGTTAGTTAAGGGAGGTGAAAGGGGATTAATTGGAACTTTATAGTTGTTAAATAATAAACTATTACCTATGAATTAGTTCGTATATTTAGATGGCAATCGTTGTGATATATTGATATAGAGGTGATAGTGGAAATAAGGTTATTATGAAAGCATTACGTTTACATAAGGTGGGAGATTTGCGTTTGGAGGATGTCCCAACGCCATTTCCTCAAGCGACAGAGGTTCTGTTACGGATATCTGCATGTGGTGTGTGCGGGTCTGATATTCCACGTATTTTTGAACATGGGACATATAAATACCCGTTAGTGCCAGGACATGAATTATCAGGTGTTGTGGAAAATGTAGGTTTAGAAACAAGCAGGGATTGGATTGGGAAACATGTTGTGGTGTACCCTCTTATTCCTTGTCGTCAATGTTCTGCCTGTTACTCTGGTTATCCAACTCAATGCTCAAATTATGATTATATAGGTTCTCGCCGAGATGGTGGGTTTGCTGAGTATGTCACAGTTCCCGCAGATAATATTATTCCTGTGCCAGAAGGAATTCCTCTGGAGCTCTCCGCATTGACAGAGCCATGCGCTGTTGCTTTTCATGCGGTCCATAAGATGAAAGTAAGCCCAGGTGATTCAGTCCTTATAACAGGGTCTGGAACCATAGGCTTGCTTATTGCTATATGGTGTCGAAATGCAGGAGCACACGTTTTTATGACGGATATTGTGGTAGATAAATTACGGTTTGCACGTTCACTGGGGTTTCAGCATCTTTTGGATGCGACTCAGGCATCCGTTCATCAATGGATAAAACAGAAAACAAGTTATGGCATTGATATCGCCTTTGAAACTACTGGGCATCCATCAGGAATCGAGTCTGCAATTGAAAGCTGTCGTATCAATGGGCAGATTGTCCTCGTTGGAAATCCTGCGTTGAATGAAATGAAAATAAATTCGAAATGCTATAGCCTTATTTTAAGAAGAGAGTTATCCATTGTTGGTGTGTGGAATTCTTTAAGAAATGAATATCCTAAAAATGAATGGAATGTGGTGTTACAGGAATTTAAGAGAGAAGGAAATCCATTTTTAAAATTGGTTACGCATAGGGTACCTATTGAGGAATTAAAAGATACATTAATTTGCATGTATAATAAAGAAATTTTTCCAGTAAAAGTTATGATGATTAATGAGGAAGACTAAAATGTTAGCCTTAGTTTTAGAAGAGGTAGGAAAATTATCAGTAACATGGGTCCAGAAACCGCAGGTTGTCCCTGGCTCTGTTTTAGTCCGAGTCAAGGCATGTGCAATTTGTGGGTCAGATTTAAGAATAGTAAATCATGGGAACCCCCGTGTTCTACCACCGACAATTTTGGGGCATGAGTCATCAGGAGTCGTTGAAAAAGTTGGTGAAGGGGTATCAAAATTCAAGCCAGGTGACCGAGTTGCTTTAGGAGCAGATGTGCCATGTGGAAAGTGTTCGTATTGTGAGGCAGGGATTGGAAATGTTTGTCTAACGAACTATGCTGTGGGCTATCAGTTCCCAGGAAGTTTCGCAGAATATGTGTTATTAAATCCATTAGTTGTAGAGCATGGTCCTGTTCATCATATCCCGAACAATGTCTCATTTGATGAGTCTGCATTGGCAGAACCATTAGCGTGTTGTTTGAATGCATTGGAACTGTGTCAGGTTAACATTGGAGAAACCGTAGTTGTGATTGGAGCGGGTCCTATAGGTTGTATGTTAATGGAGGTGGCACGAAAAATGGGGGCAGGAAACGTAATAGGTGTAAATCGCACAAGGAAACGAGAAGAGATTGTTAAGCAGGTGGCTGATGTAGTTATTTATACGTCTGAGGAAGATTTGGTCTCTCGAATTTTTGAAGAAACGGACGGATTCGGTGCAGATGTGGTTTTAACTGCTTGTTCGTCTCCTGAAGCCCAGATAGACGCCTTAAAAATTGTTAGGAATCGGGGTCGTGTAAACTTTTTTGGAGGTTTGCCTCCAGGAACACCGCCTACTTCTATTGACACGAATATAATTCACTACAAAGAAATCTTACTTACAGGAGCACATGGCTCCGTCCCGAGGCATCATCGGCAGGCACTCGAACTGATATCCAAAGGGATTATAGAGGTGAAGAAATATATATCCTCTACATATCCGCTATCAGAAGCAGTGGAAGCCTTTAAGAAAGCACGTGAAAAAACAGAGATGCGTATAATTATTCATCCATAGTTTATAGAGTTTGACTTAGTTAGCATGCGATAATAAAAGCAATTTTAATGTGTCGTATCAATTCAATTTTTAATTGTAAGGATAAGGTTTATTCTTATGAAAAAGAAAGCAGACCCCATTTGGGCACGAATACGAGAAGAGGCACAGGAAGGTATTCAGAAAGAACCATTACTTGCGAGTTTTTTATCATCTACTATTTTGTCGCATAAAACACTGGAAGATGTGCTAAGTTTCCATTTAGCGGGGAAATTGGAAAGTATCACGTTGCCAGCAGTGAGTTTGCGTGAATTGTTTGATGAAGCTTTTGCAAATGAAGCAGAGATAGGAGAGGCAATCCGTGCGGATTTGATTGCTGTTCACGACCGTGACCCAGCATGCAGGTTGTTCTGCCAGCCTTTACTTTACTTTAAAGGCTTTCAGGCACTGCAATCATATCGGGTAGCCCATTATTACTGGAATCGGGAGAGGTTTCATCTTGCACTGTTTCTACAAAGTAGGATGTCCGAGGTGTTTGGGATTGATATACACCCCGCAGCAAGAATTGGAAAAGGGATATTAATTGACCATGGAACAGGTGTCGTCATTGGAGAAACAGCGGTGATTGGAAATAATGTGTCTTTATTACATGAAGTAACCTTAGGGGGAACGGGGAAAGTTCGTGGAGATAGACATCCCAAAATTGGTGATGGGGTATTAATCGCAGCAGGGGCAAAAATTTTAGGGAATGTCCATGTAGGTGAGGGGGCGAAGATTGCAGCAGGTGCTGTTGTTCTACGGGACATTCCACCTCATACGACCGTAGCAGGTGTCCCAGCGAAACCTATCGGTCCTACTGCTGAAGAAGCACCTGCCCTTGTGATGGACCAGTTCTTTTCAAATGGTGAAGGTTTGTAAACATCAAAGTCATGGTACTATTTTGATAGTCCCAATTCATTAAATATTTGTATTTTGATATGGTGGGCTGGTTTTTATGCGAGGGTCAGGTATAGCTTTGCCTATGGTGAAATAATAAAGAGGATTTAAGTTTTTCTGCATAGCGTCAGGCCGTTTTATTTTGTAAATTTCATCATCAAAAAAACATCCAATTCCAGTGCCACTCATTTGATTTAATTCCGCCTCGAGATAGAGTAATTGACCTATAAAACCAGCCTCCCAATGTAATGTGGTGTAAGAAAAACCATTTGTTTGTTCTAATTCTTTGATTACATCTGTGAACATGCTTATACATAAAACGCCATCGCGGGCTATCTCTTGCCCACAACAGAGGTGTTCGGAGATGTGTCGGCAATTACCTGTTATACACAGGTACAAAGGAAAATTGTCAAGTATGGGTGTGATGTTGTCCCCTTCTGAAATAAGGCAATGTTCGACAATATTAATATGGGAAGGTTGGGACACATAAGTGTAAATGCCAGATTCAAGATTTTCTACGTTGTGAATAAAAAATAGTAAAGAAATTCGGGGCACATTATTTATAATTGGTTTTAAAAAGTGTTGATTAGCGAAATGTAAGTCCTTTAGTAGTTGTAGAAAACCTTGATTAGGAAAGGTCGCATTACTATTGAAAGAGTGAGCACTTCTTCTTTTTCGGAATAGAGCCCAGCAGGTAGGTGAATCGGGCACGTCAGGACACGATGTAGAGTTATTGGGTTGATATGTATTATTGGAATTATTAGTATTGTTTTCACTCCAGGGATAATTCGTTGAGCAGTCGAACAGGGTGGACATTGTCTTATCTATTATTTCCCATTGAATTGTTTGAGGGCTTACTTTTGAGGGTATTCCGTGCCATTTGTCAAACACAAGATTTTGCAATTGATATTGTAGTTGTGGGGCGAGTAAAGCCTTTTCCTTTGGGTAAATAACTAAAATTATCTGTGGAAATTCTTTTTCGACATATTTATATTCAGTGCGGTTTAGCCCAAGTACGTTTGATAATTGGTATAAGTCCATCCCTTGAATACCTGCGACTCTCCACCCCAAAGCCATTGCGGAAAAGATTATTGCACCGATTGCATGACCAATGTCTAATAAGCAATATCTTAACGCCCGTTCTCCATATTTCCATACCTCACGCCATACGAGAGATGTCAGGGCAATATAGAAATATGAGCAGTTTGGGGCAACATCGTCAGTAGTTGTTTGTGAAGTATAGGCTCTTTTTTCAAGGATGTGTTCGAAAGGTTCGTAGTGGTAGAGAGTGGTATTTTTATGGTCGAGGTTTCCTTGAGGAATAATTAAGTATGTCTCTGTTGGGTGTAAGTTGCCACTGGATGGGTTGCAACGGACTGCCCATCTTGAGCCTCTATATTCCTTCCATGCGGATATCCCTAACGAATAAAGAAGTAAATGCGAGATAGAGTCTATTGTCATAGGAATAGAGGGGATGGTTTCAGATTGGTAGAATGCTTTGTAAAAAGAGGGTGAAGAGTCTTTAGTAGGTAGTGAGAGTCTTACGTGTTCAGAGCCCTCAAACGTTCGGAATGGTGTAGGTTCGTTATCCCAATCCAAATAGCCCAAAGACCGTGCATAACGATGGGGTCTGTGTTTCGTTTTTTCATGATAATCATATATAATTTGTAAATGGTTATCCATACTATTTATTAATTTTTATTTCCTATCATAATTATAATAGATGAAAGAGGCTATACTATAAAGAAAAAATTATTATTTATTTTACAAGAAAGGTAATGAGTTATGTTTCATTTTAGATGTTTCGTACCTGTTTTATGCTTAAGCGTTACCTCGCTTTTTAATACCGTACATTTATGTGCTGAGGAACAAGGTGTAGTGCGAATGTGGATAAGTTCTGAAGATGGTAAATATGCTTTGACGGAGCAGGTAGTTCGATTAGAAAAATATAAGAAGTCGAAAAATATCCTTATTGAGATAAATTCGGAGGAGAAATACCAGTCAATATTAGGTATGGGCGGTTCATTAGAGCATGCTACATGTTCAAATCTAATGAAATTATCCCCAGAAACAAGGGAAGAAGTTATAGAAAAACTTGTAGACCCTGATAAAGGGATAGGTATGAATCTAATGCGGTTATGTATAGGTACCTCAGATTTTGTCGGTGAGCCATATTATTCATACAACGACTGTCCTGACGGAGAGGTAGATATTGACTTAACACGGTTTTCAATAGAAAAAGACCGTAATTACGTTATTCCTATCGTAAAATTAGTCCAACAGAAAAACCCACAAGTCCTATTCTTTTCTTCTCCATGGAGTCCGCCTGGTTGGATGAAGGATACCAAGACGATGAATGGCGGGGTGTTGTTAAGGGAACATTATCCTGTTTATGCGAAGTATTTGCAAAAATATGTAGAGGCTTATGAAGGAGAAGGTATCCCGATTTATGCGATAACCGTTCAGAATGAGCCTCAAATGAATGATAAGGATTACCCCACATGTGTTTGGACTGCAGAGGAACAAAGAGATTTTATTCGTGATTTTTTAGGACCTTGCTTCGAGAAGTCAGGGATAACAACGAAAATATGGTGCTGGGACCATAATTGGAATAATTTGGATTTTCCTATGACTATTTTTAATGATACTGTTGCGTCAAAGTATGTGGATGGGACTGCTTTTCACCTTTATGAAGGTAGGGTTGAGGCACAAAGCACTCTACATGATGCATTCCCCGATAAACATATCTATTTTACAGAAGGTTCTACGTTTCTATCCAGAGGTGCTGTAAAAATAATTGAAATTTTCCGAAATTGGGCACGGTCTTATAACCTGTGGGTTATTTGCTTAGACTGGCAGAGGAAACCTAACCGCGGACCTCATCATGCCAGCCCAACGATGATAGTCTTAAAAGAAGATAACACTATTGAGTATCGGTTCGATTATTATATGTACGGGCAATTTATGAAATTTGTTAAACGGGATGCCGTGCGTATCTTTTCTACGCAGGGAGGGCGTTATTTTAATAATGTTGCATTTTTAAATCCTGATGGGACTATTGTTTTAGTCGTAGCAAACGCTGAAAGTAAGGAACAGAACGTTTCTGTCAGATGTAGTAATATGTTTTTTAATTCTGAGATTCCTGCAAAGTCGGTGGTGACTTATATATTGAAAAACAATTCGTAAAGGAATAAGGTGTCAAAATATGAAATGGATAAAAATAACGAAAATATACCTCTTTAATTTGGCTACTATCCTAAGTATTACGACCCTTGGATTATTAGGTGATTTTATTCTATTTTCAGAAATTGTGCGTGCTGAAGTGAATAAAGATGTTGAGGTAACTATTAAGGAATGTTTAAGTAAATGGGGATATGCCTCTATAGAAGAAATAGTGCAGTCAGGAGACATATACGCATTACTTTACTGCTCAGAAATTAAAGACAAACTTACATCAGAACAGAAAAACCAATTGTATTTAGCAACAGCAGAGCATGGGTACCCCTATATTTTAGATACATTTATTTCATGGGGCAGTGATGTGTTTTGTACTGATGAAATTGGTAACACATCATTGCATTTAGCATCGAAAGCGGATAGCGTGTATATGATAGAACATTTAATAGGATTAGGGCTTAATCCGAATATGCGGAATCATGAAAAGTATGCTCCTATCCATGTATGTGCCAAGTCGGGAACACCAGAGGTTGCACGAACCTTGATAATGAAAGGTGCCAAACCCAACCTTGAGATAGATGAAAACAAATATAGTAGCCCTGCAGTTATAGCGGGTGAAAATAAAAACTTTGGGGTTGTTCAGATATTTCGTGCGTATGATGAACATTATCCCTTTGAATACGCTGTTGGATTCGGGGATATAGAAATGGTTGAAGTTTATTTAAAAGAGCATCCAGAATGGTTGACGATACCTCCTACCCGATTTTCTACCCCAGCTGTTATCATTGCGGTAAGCAAAAATCAGAAAGACATGTTATTGCATCTTCTTAAACGTGGTGCAAGTTTAGAAGTATCCACAATAGAGGGGGATAAACCTTTATCTCTTGCTATTTCGAACAATAATAAAGAAATGGTTCGTTTACTTCTTGATTTAGGGATAAATATTAATGGGTTGGGTAGTGTAAAGAAGGATATGTTCCCTCTTGAATATGCAATTATGGAATCACCCGCAGAAATGGTTTCATATTTGTTGGATTTGGGAGCAGATGTTAATTCGATTAATGTCGTCCGTAATTCAGAAACACCTCTTCATTTGGCAGTCTATGAAAAGAAGATGGATGTGGTGAAATTACTTGTAGAGCGAGGTGCAAGCATCAACGTTCGGAATAGAGATGGCAAAACTCCACTTCTAATCTCCATAGAACAAGGGAATAAAGAAATTGCTGAATATTTAATCCAACAAGGTGCAGATTTAGAAATTGTAGATAAAAATAGATATACACCATTGTTAGTGGCAATAAACGCTGGGAATGAGGAGATGGCAAAATGGCTTGTCGATAAAGGGGCAAATATTCAGGTGCGAGATAAAGATGGACGAACAGCATTACATATTTCTGCTGTGCGGGGGTTGGTTCCTTTGATGGAATTTTTACTTTCAAAGGGGGTACAAAAAGACGACACAGACCGATATGGAAATACTGCACTTCATCTGGCAGTTGAGGCAAAAAAGATGGAATCTGTGGAATTCCTTGTCAATAATGGGACAAATATTAATGTGTCAAATTCCGTAGGTAAGACCGCTTTATTTGTAGCAGTAGAAGTTGATAGTTTGACTATAGCGAAATACCTTGTAGAACACGGTGCAGATGTGAATGTTTCTGACAGGGAAAAGAGGACATTAATCCATGTCGGTGCTTGTTCCGAAAATTCGGAAATGATTCGCTGGCTGGAAGGGCTCGGATTGGATGTGTTTGTACTCGATGGGAAAAACAATTCTGCATTACATTATGCGTGCCAATGTGGTGCTCAAGATACAACGCTTTGGCTGATAAGTAAGAAATTACCTTTAGATGAGTATAATAAAGATGGCTTTACTCCACTTCATCTGGCGTGCCAAAGGGGTCATGTTTTAATTGCCAAAACATTACTGGACGCGGGGGTGGATTATACAAAGATTTCAAAGACAGGACAATCGGCTATTCATATCTGTGCTGCACGAGGACATTGGGGACCTGCACAAATACTTATATTAAAAGGAGTCGATATGAATTTGCCTGATAATACAGGGAATACACCCCTTCACTATGCTGGCATGAACGGACAAGAACGATTTGCGTATCTGTTACTTGCAAAGAGAGCAGAAATTTGTGTGAAGAATAATATGGGGATGACACCTTTAGACCTTGTGAATAAACAGCTCAAAAAAACGACACCAGTAGCTGGGGCAACTATGTCTCAAATCCGTTTATATGAAGGCTTGCAACGAACTGTTCGACTCCTTTCAACAGTTATCTGCGAAGAATACCTTTTACGAATAGAGAAGGGAGATGTAGAAGGGTTGAAACAACTGGTAAGTTATTACCCTGAATTTGCGGAGGTTTACTATTTCGGAAAGGCTCCAATCCATAGAGCCATTCATAAGCATTCATTAGACATGTTAAATACACTTATTGAAGCAGGAGTACCCCTTGATGGAAAAGAATTTGGAGTTGAAGGTTTAACTCCACTTCATATTGCGGTGCAGGAAAGACAGATAAATCTCGTGGACAGACTATTGAAAGCAGGAGTCAGCGCGGAAGTCAAAGATTCTATGTCAAGAACACCAATAGAGCTTACTGAAAAATTGGGTTATTCAGAGATAGCGGAATATTTCAAAACACAAATACAAAAGTAAAAAAAGTATCGGACATCTTATAATCTAAAAAAGTTGTCTATTCTATACTCTTTAACATACTCAGTGACCTTTATTTATGTTTTTCATTTCTAATTAAATGATTGTCAAATTACTTCTCTAAAATATTTATCTCCCTCTTCTCTTTTTTCATTATTTGTATTCTCTTTTCTCCTGTTATAATTTATTTAGCATACTAATACAAAATTGAATTTATTTAAAGATTTCATGTATTTTAATAATTATTACTATTCATAGCATTCTATGTTAGTTCAAAAAAGAAAAAGAAATTAAAATGAAGTGAGTAAAGAAATATTCGATAGAATATGAGGTATAGAGGTTATGCGGTCTAAATTGGGTATGATATTTTTTGCATTATATATCGTAACATGCGTGCTTGGAATAGTTTTAAGTGTCCAAAAATTGATATCGGGTGAAATAAAAAATATTTTATTTCCTCTTGTTCCGATACTTATGCTTTTAATTGGAATTTTAAGCCTCTTTAAGAAGGGAAAAGGGAGTGATATTATAGACAAATATCTTATTCCTATATTTCTAATTGCTTTTGGGTCTTTCCTTATAAGTCAATTATTTGTTTATATAAAAAAAGGAGCCATATTAATAAGTATCATAACTATTTTCTTTACCATTATAACATTCAAAATACTGCGAGAATATATTGATTTTCATTATGCAAAGCCAGATGAGACATTAAATATCGCTAAATTGAAAGGTAAAGGCTATACTATTCAAATGCAACTTCCTGATGGATGGCAAACACATTCTCGTCTTAAAAATGAGTTTTTTGAATTTGAAAACAAAAAAATTAACTGGGGAAGGATTGAAGAATTCCTAATGGAACTAAAAGAACAAACGTTCAGTGAATACATAGAAAATGAAGTAAAGATGTATTTGGATGAGATTTACGGGAAAGATGCAAAGAAAAATGAATATAAACAAATAATATATAAGGGGATTAAACAAATATGTGGGAAGGAAACTGTGGAAATAATACTGGATTTAGAAGAAGCAGTGGAATATCACACTTATATCCGTCAAGACCCTGTATATCTTTTCGTTTTATTTAAAGTAGATAAACATATTTATCCTTCGTATGAAGCAAACATACGAACTGCACTTGAATCTATTAAAATACAATAAGAAAAGGTAATAATTCGAAATATATGAGTTAATCACATCCGTTGAGATGATGATTAGAAAACTCTCTTTTTATAGGTATGTCCAATCTATCCATTCTAATTCATTAGATACCTTTTAAAAACTTTGTATCATTTATGCCATATTTGGTTTAATATTCTTCTTCTTATATAATTGCAAAGTAAAAAACAAGTGCAGGGGTATTTGTGCTACTTATTTGGTGTTAGCGGTATGATTTAAACACAGGGAGGAGGGTGGAGGTAGTACCTGTTTCGAATTTCTCCCAAATCATTTGTTAAAAATTATGGTGTGATTTTCAAAATATGCAATATATTATTGAATATAAATATATAATGGGTTATATCAGCGTTAAAAAAGGATTTTTCTATTAATTAGAATTGTTTTTGTACATTTTCCTGTATTTGTAGTTAAGTGGATACAAAGAAATTGGAAAATTTAATGAGTTAAAGTTTATGTTTCTTTTTAATGGGTTGGTTGTCTTTGTTTTGTGTGTTTATCTATTATATTTGTTGTCATGAGGCTTTATGTTTAAACGTTGTTTTTTTGAAATGATATTGAAGAGAGAATAATGAAGGAAGAATGATTGAAGGAAACTCAAAAATAGAACAGAAACAGTTGGAAGAAATATTGTCATTGAGGTTTGTTTATAGGGATTATCCGTTAGCCCCGCATACGTATTATAACATTGGTGGTTGTGCTGATATAGCCATGATTCCTATCAATGAGGAGGAGATGGCTGTTGCATATAAGTATTTTCAAGAATTTTCGTTACCTCGTTTTATTTTGGGAGGTGGCACGAATGTTTTAATATCTGATAAAGGATTTAGGGGGCTTGTTCTGATAACATGTGCGTATCAACAGATTCAGTCCTTAGGAGGGGATAGGTATTACATCACAAGCGGTGTTGAACTTCAGCGGATTGTTAAGGAGATTATGTTAGAGAACAATTATGAGGGAGTTGGTGCCTTAACGGGGATACCTGGGACGGTGGGAGGTGCTTTATTTATGAATGCGGGTACAGTTAATGGTTGTATTTGTGAGTGGGCAGAAGAGGTGCATTTACTAAGCTCTGGCGGGTTAAGAATGGTTTCGATGTGTCCGTCCCTTTATAATTATCGTTCGCAGAAATTCTGTTCGACGGAAGACCTCATCTTAGGGGCTGTTTTCCATTTCAGGGAATCGGACAAGGACCAACGTCCTATTTATGAACATTATATAAGCCGTAGGAAGGAGAAACAGCCCGAAGGGCATTGTTGTGGTAGCGTGTTTAAGAATCCTCCGAATGAGCATGCGGGCAAGTTAATAGAGGATTGTGGTTTAAAGGGGTATCGTTATGGTGGTGCGGTTATCAGCCCAGTCCATGCTAATTTTATTATGAATGAAGGCAATGCCAGTTTTAATGATGTTTTGTATCTAATTCGTCTTGCAAAACATAAGGTTTTGGAGAAGTTTAACATTTGCCTTGAAGAAGAGGTGCGGATTATTTTTGAAGATGGTTGTTTTCAGTATTGTCCACATCAAACGATTAAAAATGAAGGATAACAGTAATGGGAAAGAAACTGAAGTATGTGATAAATGCTATTGCTCCTATTCGAATTTGTGATTTAGGTGGGTGGACAGACACGTGGTTTGCGGGATATGGTGCAGTGCTTAATATTGGGGTTTATCCTTATGCGGAGGTGCAGATTTATGTTTATGAGGTGGAATCGTTTCATAAGCCTGAGATTATTTTAGATGTTGAAAATTTTGGTGAACGTTATACTCTCAGTCCCAACTTCCCTGAATATGAGAAGCATCCCCTGCTCGAAGCATGTATTGATATTATGTCCTTACCAAAAAATCTGTCCTTTGAAGTAAATTTATTTTCTGAGGCACCTGCGGGTTGCTCTACTGGGACTTCTGCATCAATCAGCGTTGCTTTACTGGGTGCCCTTGATTTATTGACATCGGGGCAGTTGACAGCTCACGAGATTGCCAGTCTTGCTCATCGCGTAGAAACGGAAAAACTTGGTTTACAATGCGGTATTCAGGACCAAATATGTGCAAGTTATGGTGGAATTTGTTTTATAGAGATGTTTGAATATCCTCATGCATCTGTATCGCCTGTTCTCTTGCCGAATGCATTATGGTGGGAGTTGGAGCGTCGTTTAATGTTGGTATATCTTGGCAAGACACATGCATCCAGCGAGGTTCATAAACAGGTTATCCAAAGATTAGAACAGCCGAATAGTGATAAACGTGTGCTGGATATTTTACGACGGTGTGCACATCATGGTAAGAATGCATTGCTTGAAGGGGATTTTGATGCTTTTGCAGAGGCGATGAGAGAAAATACAGAGGGGCAAATGGCTTTACATCCTGCATTAGTTTCTACTACTGCAAAGCATGTTATTGAACTTGCAAAACAGCATGGCGCTATAGGTTGGAAGGTTAATGGGGCTGGCGGAGAAGGTGGTTCTTTAACACTCCTTTTTGATGAGCATAACAAAAACAAACGTAATTTTAAGAAGGCATTATTCGAACTTGACCCTCAATTACAGGTCATTCCTATCTACCTTTCTCGTATGGGTCTTAGACGGTGGTTTTCAAAAACATTGTGATTCGATATAGCAACTAAAAATAGGATATGAGTAATGAATCACATGTTCTCTGGAATGTTTAGTGGTAATGTTCTTCCTGCATATTCGCATATTGCATGAAAAAGTTTTCGGGTTATTTCTATTCCATAATCACAGAAATTTTTGGGATTTTCCCAAAATTCCCTTAAATCTCCTTGATGTTCCCTTTCATAATTCAATACTTTCAGCATCATCTGGACTTTGTCCAGTCCCCGTACTAACTTCGCCTCTGGCGATGATACTTCATGAAATTCACGATGCAAATCAGAATATTTTGTAGAAAGTCCTTCCATTAACTTATCAAAGACAGCCTGTTCTGCTTGTAACTTTTCCTTTGAAAAGTATTTCTGAGTTACAGGCATCGGCATATCCATCATTTTTGATTCTGCTAAATCATGAATAATAGCCAACGTTAAAACCTTATATCCGTCCCACTGATCGGGGAATTGCTCTAAAACAAGCAATGCCAGTAATGACAAAAAATGACTATGAGCGGAAACTGACTCTGGAACGGGAACGCCACGTAATAGAAAGCCTGCCCGTGGTACTCTGTCTAAGGGATGAATTTCTTTAAATATATTTATTATTTTTGCACAAAACTCGTCCATATTTTCCTCATTGTTTTCTATTAAACGTATTTTAAGATAGATTTTGGATTTCTTTTGCTAATGAATTTATCATGTTTTTAAACTGCATATTAAAGATAAAGTTAATGAAAAAGTAGGAGAAAATCAGAATGAAAATAAAGGGAAAAAGCATTTTATGTTCTTTGACAACGGAGAACAAAATTACAATTATGATAACATCCACAACTGGTAAAGCATAGATGGTAAGATATCGGACTAATCGGTAATTTTTCACTGAACAATTGACAACAAATCCACTGCTGGTTCCTTGAATGCAAACTTTATCTATCCATGGATACATAATGGTTTCATCCTTGCTTGAACCTGACAATGGTCGTGATAATTCTATGTCATTTTCAGACTCCCGCTCTATAATGAAGCCTTTTTGCATAAATAGATTGCATAGCTTTTCTAAGTACACTTTTCGTTCACTGTCTTCTACCTCAACCTCAATATTAAAAAAATTTTCCATACCAACAACCTCACAAATATCCATTATTTTTGAAAAATTTTTTTATAATATCTTATCACGGTTTTATTACATAAATAAATATTTTATTAAGTAAAGATGTATATGAACCAATTAGTCGTTTTTTTTGGAGCAATAGGTGATACGATATTGTTTTCCCCTGCCCTTAAAGAGCTTTCTAAAAAGGGAGACGTTTTCGTTGTAGGTTATCCTGAACGAATGTCCCTTCTGGAAAAAGTCGGTTGGGTGAAGAAAACATTTTCACCTGAGGATATTGATTTTACATCACTTTTTTCTTCACCATCTGAGAGGTTAAGAACGTTCTTGGCAAATTTTGATGTCGTTTTCCTTTTTTTACGAAATGCGGATGTTCTGGTGAATAAAGTGAAAGATATAGGGATAGCCCATGTATATGCTTTTGGTGGAACTCCACCTGAGGACTGGTCATTACATGCAGTTGATTATTATTTACATTGTTTAGGTTGTCCATCCATAACAGAGTTTGTTCTACCAATTAAGCCAGGCGGATATCACGGGAATATTATTATCCATCCAGGGAGTGGAAGTCCTAAGAAGAACATGCCTTGTGCATTTTTTGAGGAATTAACAGATAGGCTTCAATGTAAAGGTCTCCCAGTGTGCTGGTGTTTAGGTCCTGCGGAGGAAACATTAGAGGTCCCAAAAAATGTCCAGATATATAAAGAATCGAATTTAGTAAGGTTGACTGAGTATATTGGCGGTGGAAGCGTTTTTATAGGGAATGATAGTGGTATTTCCCATATTGCGGGGGCTGTAGGTGTGAATACGCTTGTACTATTCCGCACTACCAATCCGAATGTCTGGAAACCTTTAGGTCCGAATGTCTATATTTTCAAAATGGAAGATGCTATTATTCCAAAAGTTATAGATACTATATTCCATTTATATTCAAACCAATAAGATATTAAGGGCATACCTTGCCCATCATCTCTATTTTGGAGTAAAATATAGGTTAATCTGATAATCAAGAGAAACATACAAAATATAGATAGGGATTTTTTTACTATGAATAAACAAGAAAATTGTGAAGATAGTTCATTAGCCTCAGAAAATCAACTTTATAAAATTCGTCATTCGTTGGCACATGTATTAGCCCAAGCGGTTCTGGAATTGCGACCAGATGCAAAATTGGCGTTTGGACCGCCAGTTGAGAATGGTTTTTATTATGACTTTGATTTTAATGGGAATCCAATAGGTGAATCAGACATGCCAGAACTTGAAGAACGGATGCGCCGAATTATTAAAGAGAAGCACCCTTTTACTCAAACCTTTATGAAACTTGAAGAAGCGGTAGAATTCCTTGAAAAGATGGGGCAGAGTTACAAAGTTGAATATGCAAAAGAATTGGCAGAAAAAGGTGAAATTGACTCAAAAGGGCTTTCGTTTTATCGGCATGGTCCTTTTGTTGATATGTGTGAAGGACCACACGTGAACCATACTGGGGAACTGCCCAAAGATGGGTTTAAGTTAGACCGCATCTCTGGGAGTTATTGGCGTGGTGATGAAAGAAATCCGATGCTCACCCGTATTTATGGATTTGCATTTCTTAATAAAGCGGAATTGGAACAATTTTTACATCTTCGCCAGTTGGCTATGGAGCGAGACCATCGCAAATTAGGGGAAGAGCTGGATTTATTTATACAAGATTCGGAAGTAGGTGTTGGGCTACCTCTCTGGATGCCAAATGGTACAGTTATCCGTGAGGAATTAGAGAAATGGGCAAAAGAGGAGGAATTCAAGGAAGGGTATTTAAGAGTATCGACTCCATGTATTACCCGTGCGGAATTATATTACCGTTCAGGCCATCTACCATATTATTCGGAGAGCATGTATCCCCCGATGACTCTGGATGAGAATGACCAATACTATCTTCGTCCTATGAATTGTCCACACCATCATAAAATTTATGCGTCCCGTATTCGTAGTTATCGTGATTTGCCGTTACGACTTGCGGAGTATGGGAATGTTTTCCGCTATGAGAAACATGGTTCCCTTTCGGGGTTGTTACGAGTGCGTGCTATGTGCATGAATGATGCCCATATTTATTGTGCCCCTGAACAGGTGGAGAGTGAATTTGTGTCCGTGATGCAGATGTATAGCCGTTATTATGAGCACTTACGATTAGGGAATTTCCGAGTTCGTCTTTCTCTTCATGACCCCAATAGCGATAAATTTGTTGCGGATGAAGAGTTGTGGAATAAGAGTGAAGATATGGTACGGCAAGTATTAAACAATCTGGGAATTCAATATGAAGAGGAAAAAGGTGAAGCGGCGTTCTACGGTCCTAAGGTAGATGTGCAGGTAAGAAACCTTTTAGGTCGGGAAGAAACAGTTTCTACCTGCCAATTGGATTTTGTAATGGCGGAACGGTTTGGACTTACTTATATTGACCGAGATGGACAGCCGAAGAGACCTTTCATCGTGCATCGTGCTCCATTAAGCACTCATGAACGTATTATTTCGTTCCTTATCGAATTTTATGGTGGTGCTTTTCCGACATGGTTGGCTCCTATCCAAATTATGATGGTTCCAGTAAATCCAGTATTACTTGATTATGCTGTATCAATAAAAACAGAGTTACAAAATAAATTGTTCCGTATAGAGATTGATGACAGTCCAGAAACATTCAACAAGAAGATACGAAATGCTGTGGTACGTAAAATTCCGAATATTTGGGTGCTCGGAGAGCGGGAACGGCAAAATCAAATGATTACTTGGCGTCGTTATGCAGTAAAGGAGCAAATTACTGTCCCGCTAACACAGGCAGTCGAAACATTGATACGGTTAAGAGAGAATCGTGTAATGGATAATTTCTCTGACACGCCCTTGCCTTTAGATAAATAACTTGGGTAAGTGATGTGAACACCACGCCAACGAACAGAATATCTAATGAAGACATAGAAAGTAACCAATGGATAAGTATTCATCATGAGACTGAAAAAGATTATTGGTGGTTCATCTTAAAACGGGAGTTAATTCTCCACCTTGCAAATAAAGTTTTACCACCTCCTGGTACTGTGTTGGAGGTTGGCTGTGGCGGTGGCAAATTGTCTTATGAGCTTCAACAGTCGGGGTATCAAGTTGTCAGCACCGATTTTGAACCATCCGCAGTAAAGTTTACTAAAGAGTTGGGTATACTTAAAACGTTTGTAAGCCATTCTGGTGAAGGTATCCCTCTACAGGCTGAGTCAATAGATATGATTATAATGACCGATGTTTTAGAACATATTTATAATCATCAGTTAGCAATCAATGAATGTAAACGGGTATTGAGAAATAAAGGATTTTTAATCATGACTGTTCCAGCATTTCCATGTTTATTCTCATCATGGGACCGTTGGAATCATCATTTCCGTAGATACACAAAAAAGCAATTAAAGACTCTTGCCCATCAGGCACACTTCCACATAAAGAAGCTGAGTTTTTGGAATATTCCAGGTATTCCTTTTGCCATTTTACGAAAAATCATTGATGTTTTTAATCCTTTACAGACCTATCAAGGGTTTCCACCAGTGCCTCGCATGGTAGAGGTTCCATTAAAAGTGCTTGTATCCTTAGAAAATAAATGGATTCAAAAATGTTCATTACCAATAGGTCTTTCACTTGTTTGTATATTCCAAAAACAAACACTATAAATATTAGGCTCACTATGCAGAACAATAAAGTGGAAATACGATGTCCCCATTTTGGAATATGTGGTGGTTGTGCATTTCAAAATGTTCCTTATAAAGAACAATTGAAAAATAAGGAAATGTACTTAAAAAATTTGTTTGCGGACTATATTCCATCTGCCATTCCAATAGAGCCATCGTCAGAGATTTGGCACTACCGAAATAAAATTGACCCCGTATTTTCTCGGGAGCACTTTGAGACGCCACCTCCAGCGGAGATAAAACGTCGGACTGTTCTTGGCTTTAAGAGATTTCGGAGATGGTATGATACGTTTCCAATGGAGGATTGTCTTATAGGACCTTGTAGTGTTCCTGATTTGTTGAAAGCGATACACCAATGGCGAGAGGAAAATCGGTGTGAGGCTTATGACCGCCGAACAAAAGAAGGCATCTTGCATGCTCTTCTCATTCGTCAATCGAGACGCACCTCAGAACGAATGGTTGGAATTGTTACCCGTGAATTAAATCTGAATTGGGAATCTCTAATCGAACAATTAAACAAAAACGTTCCCTGCCAAAGTATTTATGGGGGACTTTATACCCGCACTGCGGAAGTATCACAAGCCCAAGAGTGGCACCTTATACATGGGCAAGAAGTTATCCATGAGAGGATAGTGCTTAACCATGAAAACACAGATATGACGTTCACCTTCCGTATCTCTCCTGCCAGTTTTTTTCAAGCGAATACATTATCAGCCGAAAAGATGTTTTTGCGAATCTACCAATGGACCCGTGAAATAACCCCCGAATATATTTTTGACCTGTATGGAGGTATGGGTACTATCGGGATAATATTATCACATCTTGCAAGTAAAGTATTTTCTGTTGATTGTGTGCCATCTTCCATTGAGGATGGGAAAATAAATGCGGAATTAAACAACGTGGTTAATGTAGAGTTCTATCTCCAAAAAGTTCGTCGTTTTCTAAGTGAACAATCACCTAAATTCTATAAGTCATCATCAAGTACACTGGTTATTGTCGACCCACCTCGCGAAGGACTAACGTTAGGAGTTATAAAAAAATTAACCCAATGGAGACCAAAAGATATAATCTATGTCTCGTGCAATCCCAAAGCCCTTATTCGGGAATTACCATATCTTCTTGAATATTACCAATATAAGGATGGAAATGCATATGATTTTTTCCCACATACTCCTCACTTTGAAACTCTGCTTTGGCTTTCAAGAAAATGAGGGAATAAAAAAAGAAGGGATAAATTTTAAATATAAACTCTAATATGTAATAATGTTATTTATTATTGACATATTATTTACATTGAAATTTGGGAACAAATAAAATCATAATAATAATAAAATGAATATAAGAATGGTGGAATAGGATGCCAGAACCGAAAGATATGGAATTAAGAATATACTGTATCTGTGGCCAGAAGATGCGGGTTCAACCGGATATGTATGGGAGACCGGGTCGCTGTGTTGCCTGCCGACAGAAAATACGTATCCCGCATAGGGATGAATTACCAGAAGGTATTACCGAAATTTACTTAAAAGACCACCCAGAATTCCTCCGCAGAAAATCAACGAAGGATAAATCAGAGGTATTGGGAGACTCCTCTCCTTTCCACGATAAAGGCTCATCTGATTCTGACTATGTTAGTCATGATATTCTTCCTCTTGAATCACTTGAATTTTTACAAATATTAATTTCTGCGGAATATAAAGCCCAGAAGAATCTTCATATGTTACGGCAAAAGAAGCCTGTAGGGAAAGAGACTAAACCAGACTTACTTGGCTATCTTTCAAAAATTCGGAGAATGCGTGCAGATTTAGATGAAAAGATAAAAATTCGCCGTTCTGAAACTTTAGAACAACTGAAACAAATTGAAGATGAAATTGGCGAATTGGTTGTCTCATATCGAACAGGTAGTATTGATTTTAATCATTATTGGAGACGCATAGTTCCATTAAGAATTAGAAGGGAACGGTTATTCAGGAGACGAAAAAATCTTGAAGGTTGGCTATCTACAGTTAGTCCTGAATTGGCAGGTGGATATGTTGATGTAGATTTGACAAAATTGTCAGATAGAGTTCCAGATATTGTATTTCCATTAAGTGAAGAAGAAAATAATACGTCGGTTCTTTCTATTCTAATAGAAGGCTTGCAAAAATCCATCTCTTCTCGGGAGGAGTTAGAACGTCGTTTCATTGAATGGAAAAAGGTCGTTGAAGCAGGGAAGGTGAACAACGATGTTGCCCGAAAAGGTATTGCGGAATATGAAGCAAAATTGAAAATTGCCCACAGTGCCATTTCTTTTTACCGTGAGCGACTTGACCAATTAGCACTGGATTGTGACTTAGACCTCGAGTCAATTGAAAAAAATATTGACCGAATTCAGAAGCAAAAAGAAGCAAAGATTATAGATGCCCAAACTGCTCGACATATAGAAGAAAGCCTTTTCCAGGCACGCTTGGACCTTAGCAAAACACGTGATACAGCACGGCGTGCTATTAGTGCTAATTCTCAGGTAGATATTCCATCCTTACAAGGCACATTTGTGGCACGTATCGGTCCGAGTCGAGGGGCTATAGAAATTGGGAGGGATTCATGGATTGCATGGTTCTGTTCTACCCTTATAATTATGTTAATCATGATTCCAATGACAAGCAGTCAGGGGTTGGTCTCCTCCAAAGTCTTAATTCTAATGGTCGTAGGTCTATTCTTGTCAGCTATTCTTTTAGCAATTGCTGGGTCTATTCCTTACCGAAGATGGCGTGGAATAGCGTTAAATCTTTTATGGGTAATTTACGTAGTCGGATATACAATCTATATTAATCTTACATGGTATAGCCTTACCCCATTAGGTGGGCAACTTCGGGTCTCTTCAAATGGACTCTTCTCTCTGAGCATCGTTTCTGTCTATGTTGTTTTATTCCTAATCGGTGTTGCTTCCTGGCTTTCAGTTTATAAAGAGCAGGGCATGAAGTGGATACCTCTTTGTTCTACTATCCTCAATGTTTTATTTGTTTTCCTTATCTTATCGGACTTTTTTGGAGTTGCTCAGGGGAATGTGATTCTCGGCGCAGCAGGTCGGATGAACTATGTATCCAATTTAGATGCATATCAGGTCGAGATATCTCTTTACAATAAAGGGCTACGCTCCGTATGGATTGGAAATGATTTAGCTCAAGTTCCTGCACCTGTTTTCGTTAAGGTCTATTCAGAAACAGATGAGAAAAAGGAATATTTCCCATATGAAGCAAAAATTGGAGGGAAGGAGAGATTGGCTTTTGAAAAAGTGTTTAACCAAGCAGATGGAAAGGTTCCACCAAAAAGAGAAGCCTTCCTATACTATCAGCTCCCATCTGGAACATATATTGTAAAATTGCTTGGCGAAGGCCCAATTTATCAACCGAAACAAATACGTCTTGTTTTGCCGGAACAAAAAAAAGATACTTCACAAGATAAACCTGTGGATGCCAATCAAGTAGAGATAAAAAAAGAAAATCAAGCAGTGGACTCATTGGTAGAGACTCAAGAGACAAATATATCTAAAGTAGAAGGGTCTATCTTTGAAGAACTCTCTGATACAGAGGCGTCAAATATGCGGTTGTCATCAGGCGAACTGTTAGTTTTTTTCCACGGGTTTGCACAAGTAACAAACGGGAGCGGTGAGAACAGTAACTCCCCAAAATTTAGAATTTCTATCCGCACTTCGGATAGCAACGTATCTGAGAAATTTGCCAATTTAGGTGAACGAATTGCAGGAGACTGGATATTATCCGAATTTAGCCAACAAAGAGAAACGATTACACTTAATTATAAGGGTAAAATTTTTATAGCAAAGATTGGCAAATATTATAAACTTCAGCTCAATGATTAATTATGTTTTAACGTAATAGAGCATACATTTTTTTATAAGTTGCAAGGAATAAAGGGAACAAATTATTATTAAAGAACAAAAACATTTAATTAAGAGGGTGAAGTATATGAAAAAGACACAAGGAGCATGTTTATTACTTACTTGTATTGCCATTATTGGTATGTGCATTTTAACTGGTTGTGGGGGTTCTGAAAAGACAGGCTCTACTCCTTCCGCATCTCCTGCTAAAGCGGAAAAACCAATTGAACTAACGTATAGTGTGTTTTTCCCTGCAACCCATACCCAATACAAACTTGCAGAAAGTTGGGCAAAAGAAGTTGAGAAAAGGACAAATGGCAAAGTCAAGATTATAATGTATCCTGGAGGTTCTCTAACTAAGGCAGACCAGTGCTATGAAGGTGTGGTTAATGGTGTTTCAGACCTTGGTATGAGTTGCTTTGCATATACACGTGGTAGGTTTCCATTATTAGAAGTTTTAGATTTACCCTTGGGTTATCCAAGTGGAAAGGTAGCTACACGAGTAGCGATGGACATTGTTAAGAAATATCAACCAGCTGAGCTAAGCAACGTGCAGGTGCTTTATGTTCACGCTCATGGACCAGGGATATTAGCCAGTAAGAAGCCTGTCCGTACCTTGGAAGATTTGAACGGACTTAAAATCCGAGCCACAGGTTTATGCACAAAAATAGTTGAGAAATTGGGTGGTCAACCTATTGGAATGAGTCAACCTGAAACATACGAAGCCCTTCAAAAAGGTGTGGTAGATGCGACCTTCTGCCCTATGGAAACACTCCAAGGCTGGAAACAAGGGGAAGTTATCCAGGCGGTGACAAATAGCCAGTGCATCGGTTATACAACAGCCATGTTTGTGGTCATGAACAAGAATAAATGGGAAGCACTGCCTCCTAATATTAGGGAAATAATACAGAAAGTTAGTGAAGAATGGGTAGATAAACATGGCGAAGGATGGGATACTGATGATGATAATGCACGAAAATATATTGAAGGAATGGGCAAAGAAATTATCTCATTATCCCCCGAAGAACAAGAACGTTGGAAAAATGCAATACAACCTGTGATTCAGGATTATGTCTCAGTTAATGATGGATTACCACGTGCAGAGATATTAAGTGACACACAGAAAAGGATTCAGGAACTCAGCCAATAGAGGTTATATATTTTTTTGAAGATGAAATGGACTCGTTTTGTTGAAGGATATGGTAAAGGGGTACGTTTTATTGTTTACGGGATGGGGGCTATTTCTGCATGTGCATTGCTGTTTATTGTAGCGGTAGTTGTTATTGATGTAGTTGGCAGAATCTTCGGGAAGGGGATTACAGGAAGTTTTGATTTTGTCCGTTTATTATCGACTGTTGTTTTAGGTGGTGCATTGCCCTACACGACTGCTGTCAAAGGCCATATTGCTATTGAGTTTTTTTTCAGACGAGTTGGGAAAAAATGGAGGGTATTTATAGATACTATTTCCCGTTTGTTGATGCTTATCTTATTCATTTCTGTAATTGCAGTATTGATTAAGCATGGATTTTCTTTATACGCTTCTGGAGAAGTTACCGCAACAGTACAATTACCTATATTCTGGGTTCCCTTCTGGTTAGCCCTTTCCTTTGGAGTGACCTCACTTGTAAAAATCTATCATATCCTTCAACCTGGGAAGGAATTGATTAAGCCATGAGTCTAACAGGTTACGGGATTGTCGGAATTGCTCTCTTGTTATTATTACTCATGGCAAGTATGCCTGTGGCTTTTTCAATGATGGGTATTGGATTGGCAGGGTTTGCATGGGTAACCAGTAAAAATGCTGCGTTTACTATGCTCGCGAGTGATTTAATTGACACATTTTCATCGACCAGCCTCGTAGTAATACCGCTCTTCGTTCTGATGGGGCAAGTTGCATTTCATTCAGGTATTAGCAAACGATTATTTCGTTCTGCTTATCAGTGGATTGGTTCTCTTCCAGGTGGTTTAGCTATGGCTACGGTTGTCGCATGTGCTCTCTTCGGGACTATTTGTGGGTCAGGTCCTGCCACTGCTGCGACAATGTCTGCAGTTGCTTTACCTGAAATGCGGAGGTATAAATACAATGATGCATTAGCCAGTGGAACGGTTGCTTCTGCTGGTGGATTAGGGATGATGATTCCCCCCAGTGTTGTATTCATCGTTTATGGAATTCTTACTCAACAATCCATAGGTAAACTTTTTATAGCGGGCATTTTCCCTGGTGTTTTTGTTGCTTTACTGTTTTGTATAAGTATTTATATCCGTTGCCTTAAAAATCCAGACTTAGGTCCTGCAGGTCCTAAAACGGGATTGCGAGAAAAACTTATTTCGTTAGGAGGAGTTATAGAGACACTTATCCTCTTTCTAATAGTAATGGTGGGTATCTTTTTGGGATTTTTCACTCCAACTGAAGGGGCAGGCATCGGTGCTGGAGGAACGATACTCCTTTCAATAATATTACGGCAAATTACATGGAACGGGTTTGTGCGAGCACTGATGGAAACAATTAGAACATCGTGCATGATTCTTATTATTGTTACAGGTGCGGTGATTTTAGGACGTTTCTTCGCTATTACTCGTTTACCTATGACCATTGCAAATGGACTGATTGGATTACCTTTGCCCAACTGGGGAATTTGTTTACTTGTACTCATTTTCTATATGGTAGGAGGTTGCTTTATTGATGCGTTGGCTCTCATTCTTTTGACTATTCCTATCTTTTACCCAGTTATACAGCAATTAGGATATGACCCTATTTGGTTTGGGGTAATGATTGTATTATTAACTCAAATCGGAGTAATCTCACCACCTGTGGGTATTAATGTCTATGTAGTTAGTGGGATGGAACGAGATTTGCCTTTATCTACTGTGTTCCGTGGTTCGATTCCATTTTTATGGATACTTGTTATTGTGAGTATACTTTTCTTATTTATCCCAAATCTCATTTTATTTTTTCCAAACTGGTTATCAACAGTTTAACCAACCTTTTATGAGGATGCAGATATGAGTAAAGAGAACTCGTTATTCCATGTGCTTTTCTGTACAGATTTTTCTGAAAACGCAGATATTGCTTTTGATTATGCTTTAGATTTGGTTTTACGACGACCCCAATCCATTCTGACTATCTTACATGTAATTCCGGAACCGGAAGCACAGTTTTGGAAAACATATATTTATGAGGTTGAAAATCTCGATGAAAAAGCCAGACAAGATATTGACAATCGGATTGCTCAAACCTACTTATCTAAAATACCTCCTGAGGTCGCTGTGTTGGTTGAGATTCGAATCGGAAGGGACTATCAAACCATATTGGAATTTGCAAATGAAAGAAAAGTAGACATGATTGTTATGGGGCGTAGAGGACACAGCACATGGGAACGGCCTTTCTTTGGAAGCGTTACCGAACGAGTCGTACGCCGTGCTGAATGTCCTGTTCTTGTTGTCCCTCGTTCTGCTAAAAAGTAAAAACAACCGAAGTCAATTTAAAACCATTTTCACTCAGCAATCAGAGATACAATCAGACAAATGTTTATGCTACACTAATTTCAATGGCTCATTTTGTACATGTTATGACTTACTGTATAAAAGAAAGGAACATTTATGAATTTATTATCCATGTTGCTTCTGGTAGGTATTGGAGTGGGGTATGAGCCGACCTGGGAGTCATTAGACCAAAGACCCAATCCACAATGGTTCGAAGACGCAAAGTTCGGCATTTTTATCCATTGGGGCGTGTATTCTGTTCCGTCATGGGGACCAAGAGACCAATATGCGGAATGGTACTGGTACTATATGGAAGATAAAAATAGCGAGACATGGAAATTCCATAAAGAGAAATATGGTGAGACGTTCAAATATCAGGATTTTGCACCGATGTTTAAAGCAGAGTTATTCGACCCAGACCAATGGGCAGATATATTTAAACGCTCAGGAGCAAAATATGTTGTTCTAACTTCAAAACATGTTGAAGGTTTCTGTCTCTGGCAAGCACCGCATAGTTGGAATTGGAATTCTGTAGATATAGGTCCACATCGGGATTTGGCAGGGGATTTGATAACTGCTGTCAGGAAAATGGGTTTGAAAATGGGGTTTTACTACTGTATGTATGAATGGTTTAATCCACTTTATAACACTGATGTGAATACATATGTAGATGAATACATGTTACCACAGATGAAGGATTTGATTGTTCGATATAAGCCAGATGTATTTTGGCCAGATGGTGAATGGGATCATCCAAGTTCCGTCTGGCGTAGCACGGAATTTTTAGCATGGCTATTTAATGAATCGCCCGCACCAAAAGATATTGCAATAAATGACCGCTGGGGTAAGGAATGTAGAAATATTCATGGGGGCTTCGCAACACCCGAGTACGGGAATATTCCTGATGGACATCTAATTAAACAAGGTAGATTTGAAGAATGTCAGGGTATGGGCAAATCGTTTGGTCTAAATAGAAATGAGGATGCGGATTGTTACCGTAGCACAACGGAATTGCTTCACCTGCTGATAGACAATGTCTCGCGAGGGGGTAACCTGCTACTGGACATAGGTCCATCCGCAGATGGACGCATACCAGAGATAATGCAGGAACGATTATTAGAAATGGGCAAATGGTTAGAAGTCAATGGCGATTCTATTTATGGAACGGACGTATGGAAAGATGCCCCAAAGATGGAGAATTTCCGTTTCACCCGCAAGGGGAACACCATATATGCTATTGCTTTGAAATGGCCTCCCGATAAATGGGCTATCCCGAAATCTAACGAATTCCAGACCTCACCAAAAGTTACCCTATTAGGCACCGATATAACGATTCCTGTAGAGGACGATAATGGTGAATGGATAATAACAACCCCATGTGTTTCACCAGTACAAATTCCCTGCCAACACGCCTGGGTGTTTAAGTTAACGTTTTAAAGTTCTGTAGATATTTTCAATATTCAACGGACGAATACATACGTTTACTAAATTGTTATTCATATCCTTGTTAAGGTGACGACTGCCCAGACTATGTCATATACATAATAGCCATTTATACCTTATCTGCATATTAATTGCCTTATGTACTCTCTCGATATTTATTTTGATGTTACATTATTTCACATTTGCTATTGTTTTGTAGTTAAAAGGTATTGTAAATCTGTAGTTAGGAAAGGGGAAGTAGAGATTGATTTGATTAGGAGATTGTAGGAAAATTAAACTACACTATAAAAGATAGGGTCAAATATAAATTCAATTTGCAAGATAAGGAATAAGACAATGCAAAGTTTAGGTTTTCACTTGTTTTTCGTGGCTTGTTTGATTGTATTATCAATGTCATTCTGTGGACAGGCACAAGATACTTCACAGGCTCCACCGTTACAAGAGACTGACAAAGAACTTAACATTGGTTTGGTTGGGTTAGATACCTCACATGTTATCACCTTTGCACAGATATATAATGATATGAACAATCCTAAACGTGTTCCTGGTGCACGAATTATTCTTGGGTATCCTGGAGGTAGTCCAGACCTTGAAGCCAGTTCTTCACGTGTTGCTGGTTTTACGGAGCGATTAAAGAAAGAGTTTGGTGTTGAGATTGTAAATTCTATCGAGGAATTATGTTCACGGGTTGATGCTGTGATGCTTACCAGTGTAGATGGGCGTGTGCACCTTGAACAAGTAAAACCTATATTCGAAGCCAAAAAACGGGTTTTCATTGATAAACCACTTGCAGGTTCGTTAACAGACGCCATTAAAATTGCGAAGTTGGCTAAAGAACATAATGTCCCTTGGTTTACCAGTTCTTCTTATCGTTTTTATAAGGGCTTGACACAGATGTTAAAGCAAGATATTGGTCCAATACATACGGCCATCTCCTATGGCCCGTGTCATTTGGAGCCTCACCATCCTGATTTGTTCTGGTATGGGATACATCCGACAGAGGCTCTTTATACAGTGTTAGGTAGAGGTTGCGAAACGGTAACACGGGTCAGCACAGCTGATACGGATGTAGTTACAGGTGTTTGGAAGGATGGACGTGTTGGAGTTTTGGTTGGATTGCGGAAGGGAGATTTACCTCATCAAGTTATTGCTTTTGGAGAGAAGGGAACTGCACGCCAAGAGGAGGATAGTGATTTTTCACCGTTGGCTGAAGAAATTGTTAAATTTTTTAGAACTGGTGTACCGCCAGTAGACCCAGAAGAAAGTATCGAAATGTTTTTATTTATGGAATCTGCGGATGAAAGCAAACGTCAGGGAGGGAAACCTATTCGACTTGAAGAGGTCTTAGCAAATGCAGAAAAACAAATTGCTGAAGGGAAATAACAATATAAAAAATTAGAAACTGTTGTTTAGTAGGCAAGTACTATAAAAATGATAAGAACAATCAATACAGGCTAAATAATAGTATATAAAATGTTAATCAACAGGCATTTAGTTGTTGCATGCGGAGGGTTTGTTACTGGCTTTATCCTCGCTGAATTCCAGTGGATTAACTGGTATATCTGTGTTTTAACTTTTATTCTCAGCCTGTTTTTATGTTTTGGAAAACATAGATTTCAATCCTATGATGAGATTTGGATATTTATTCTTTTCTTCTCAGTGGGTTCTATTACATACCTTTCTAATCCTTTCCCGAAAGAGGGGGATGCCTTGTTTCAGTGGTTAAAACAAAACCCGGTCAATACTCGCGTTGAAGTGGAAGGATATGTGGTTAAGAATGAACCTTTTAATGCTGACTCTCCTGAGCTTCGATTTATATTGCAAGTTCTCCGTGTTAAAAATAGCCGTGGCACATGGACAGATATGAAGGGTAAGATGTCGGTTGACTGTAAGAATATTACACATCCTATATATGTTCATACAAAACTTAGAGTGGTTGGAAAACCTAATATCTATTTAAGTCCTAACAATCTCTCCCTATACAACTATGAGGATTATCTACATTCACAGATGGTTTTCTCAAAAATTCAGACATCGGGAAAACAACTTAAAATTCTGCATGAATACCACATCTCTCCTCTCTTCTGGATTTCTAAACTTCAACAATACCTTTATGGGCGGTTTATAAAATATTCTCCATCATCTACGGTAGATATAGCCCATGCTATCTGGTTAGGCGACCGAAGTGGTTTAAGTTTTGAAGAAAAACAGCAGTTTGTTAGAACAGGAACAATACACATCCTTGCTATTTCTGGATTACATATTGGACTTTTGTATTGGTGCATTCGCAAGTTATGGCAGATAATCGTTCCATTTAAGGAGAAAGGTGCAGGCATCTTTGCCCTGATAGTTTGCTTTTTATACACCATAATGAGTGGGGCGCATGGTTCGTCATTAAGGGCTTTGTTAATGTTGAGCATTTACGAGATATATGTTATTTGTAAACGGGAGGGAGATATTCTATCCTCTCTTTCCCTCACAGCCCTTCTTTTGTTTACATTTAATCCTGATTGCATTCGCGACGTAGGAACACAGATGTCATTTATGGCAGTAGCATCTATTATATTATTTGATAAGCCGATATCCAAGTTGTTTAGATTTTTACCATGGACACTTAGGTCCTATGTGACAGTTGTTATATCTGCACAAATTCTTCTACTTCCACTACTGATGAAATTCAATACACAAGTAAATTTTCTCTCTCCATTAATTAATCTTTTAGTTGTACCTCTTGTTGGTATTTATCTTATATCAAGTGTAGGAGGAGTTATTACCATTTTTCTTCCTGGTATTCCTTACCTCTTTTTCTATTCCAGTTCCCTCTCCCTGTTATTAATACAATGGATATGCTCCTTTGGCAGTTCGGTTTCGCAAACGATCATTTATTTGTCTCATCCAACATATATAGGTGTTTTAGTATACTTTGTCACCTCCTATTTCTTATATCGATATTTAAGGACTTTCAAAAGGAGAGACCTGCTTTTTCTTTTATCTTCGTGTGTTATCCTATGGTTCACGTGGAGTGGGCTATACTTAAACAAAGGAGGCTTTGTTCATCTGCTTGATGTTGGACATGGAGATGCTATTGTAATTACAACACCTGAGGGTGAACATCTACTTTTTGATAGTGGAACAGAAGATAAGGGACGGGCGATAGTTGTTCCATTTCTCCATGCCCAAGGGATTCGTAAACTTGATTATGTTATTGCGTCACATGCAGATGAAGACCATATTGGTGGGTTAATACCTATTATTGAAACCTATCAAGTTGATAATTTCCTTTATGGTGAAGGTTTTGAAACAAATCCATTAGGTATGGAACTACTGGAAAGAATTAAAATGATTAAATGCTCAATTTTAAAATTAGAAGCAGGCAAGCGGATATATCTTAAAAAAGGTTGGCTCGATGTCCTTTATGCTGGTAAAGTCGCTTATATAGAGACAAATTACAATTCCGTCGTTGTGAAGTTTTGCTATGATAATTTTACAACTTTATTGACAGGCGATTTTCCAGCAGAGATTGCTAAAAAGGAATTGCAACCAGATAAATTTTCAGCACACATTTTAAAATTACCGCATCATGGTCTGAAAAACTCTTTAAATAGGGACTTTCTTGAGATGGTAAAACCGCAGGCAGTGGTGATTTCTTGCAATGGATTTCATCGAAATTTTGGGATGCGAGCTGAAATAAAGGAATTGTTAGAACAATATCACGTCCCTTATTGGCGGACAGACTATCATGGTGGAATCTGTATTCATTTTACCCTTAATGACGTTTCTATTTTAGGAGCCCGTCATGTAAAAGGTTATACATTACAACCAAGATAAATGGAGGTCTATCCTTATGTTATATGTTTTATTTTGGTTTGCTTTTCATTAGCAGAATCTGGTTGCGTAGCTTTTGAATTTGCAGTTGTAATTCTGAAATGGAGGGTATTGACATTTCATCCGCATCAGACATAACACTTTCTCTCTGTATATTGCCATCATGTGAAGTGCAGTCTGTTTGTAGCAGATTTAATTTTTCTTCTAATTCCCGTATTTTTTCATTTTGCAATTGGATTATTCGCCTTTGTTCTTCGATAATGGCTTCCATTGTTTTCTTCTCTTCATCAAATACCCCCTTATCTTCATGTTCAGAAATAGTTCCTGCTGTTATATTAGAGGTAGATTGTGACGTGACGTTTGTCTCTGGTGCACTATTAGGCATGGAATTGCTACATTCTTTTAATAACTCTTTAAGTTGCTTCCAATCTGGCTGAATAGGTTGATTTTCTGTCATACGTATTTTATTTTATTATATTAAAGTGTATATATTTAGAAAAATCTTATAGGTCAATAGTATGAAGTTGTTTAATGCTTTAATTTTAATATATCTACTTTTCTCTTTACCAGTAGGACTATACGCAGAGGATATCCTCGTTTTAACTGAGACAAAATCAGTGTCAGGTGAGACAGTCCGTTTATGCAAGGAAGTATATCGGTCGGGAAATGGGCAACTTTTATATCCGCAATTCTTCATGACTGTACCTGGCAAAAGTGTATTAGATATGTTTCCTCTATCCAATGAAAACCAAAATCAATATGTTTTATTTACATTATCCATGAGTGGATTATTACAAAATAAATATAATGATGGTTTTTACTATATACATTTGGAAAATGGGATAACCAGAGATATAAAATATTTTTTAACTCACCCTGATTGGCAGATTATTAAAGTATATCCTTATAAGAAAGGAGAGCAGTTACATTTTATTGTATTTGAGGGAAAAGAATCTGAACACATATCACTTGGTAGGGCTCTTTTATTCGACTTAGAGGATGACAAGTTTATACAAACTTATGATTCCGAGATTCCATTACCTTTCGCCCCAGATAAAATATGTCCTTTAGGGGATAGTGGGATGTATATAGTCGGGAAATCGGGATACTTAGGAATTCCGCAATTTTGCATCGTTGACACGTTTCTGAAAATGAGTCGCCCTTTAGTATTGGATGAATTACAAAAGGAATATTCGATATATGACATCGCCTTCTTTGAAAATCAATTTTTAGTGATGTTGCTTTCATTTTGGGATGATAGTGAACAAAGTGGCAAGAAAAGTGAGGTGTATGTAATAGATACAAAATCATGGTCTTGTATCACAGAACCTATGTCCCTTTTAGGAGCAGGGACAACTAACAAATCCAACATATTTGTATCGAATGGAGGTTTCTGGATTAGCACCGAATCTCCTGAAGATGGGTTTGGCTATTTAACATTCGCAAGATGGAATCCCGTTGACGGTTGGAATAAAGAGTTGGAGTACTCGTTTAGTGGGGTAGAATATGGTTGGATTGTGAGTATTCAACCCCAAAAAGAGATGGCTAGTGTCGCATTTGGTAACCGCATCGAACTCATGGGCAAACCATTCCAAAAATCTTGGGTCGGGAAGTTAGATAAACAGGTTACCTATTTGGGATGGTTATCTGACAATAGGCTTATCATTGGCAGTGGCGGAAAATTATATTATCTTGACATTACCGACCTATCTATAAAAGAATGGCTTACTATAAATTCAGGATGGGTCTCTAATATTTTACCTCTTCCCTCAAACATAGAATTGCCAACACCCATCGATGAAAACAAAATATCAATAGAAAAAATACAATTTCAGGAAAGTCTTGCAGGGAAAGAAACTCGAGCAGTCCTACTAAACGAAAACAGCCCTAACCCTATATCCTGGTCTGTGTCTTTCTTAAGTAACCCAGTAAAGTGGTTAAGTTGGTACCAAGAACATGGGTTAAATAATGATATTTTATATCTTACCGTGATTCCTTATCATCAGGATTGGAAAGATCTATCAGCATGGCTTCGTATTGAACCTATATTAAGCGAAACTGCAAATAATGACGTTTTACAACCAACAACGAAATATCTCCATGTCGTTTTGAATAAAAAAATTGCAAATCCCCGTAAAGTATTATGGATATGGGGACAGAACATTTCTGATTCTTTCCGTGATAGTAAAGACCCACGAGGCTTGAAAGCGTTAGGTGATTTATTGGCAGGACTTCCGTTCCAGTTTGAGCATGAGGAGATGTCAGAACCTTCTATTCAAAACTTACTGCCCTATTTTCAAATCGCTGTTATCGAGGCAATAGCAATTGCAAATGGCGTTATTACCATAAAGGATATGTTAAACTATGTGTCGGATGGAGGCAATGTATTGCTTCTTGGCGATTATTGGCCTCAAGGTGACCCTCACTTCTTTAATTATTGGCTATCGAGTATAAATGCTTATTACAATCCTAAGCAACGGGTCGATGGTGTATTCCCTGTAGAAACAAATGATATACTTACCTCATGCTGGAAAGACTTTTCCATCACTGGTGGTGGTACTCTCAAATGCATTCCTATAACAAAAACGATATTCCCTTCTACAAATCATGATATAAAAAATATGAAACAAGTAGCATTTCTCACCAGAAGTTATGGCTATGGGAAAATAGCCATTTTAGCGGGAAGAACACCTATTAATACCCAAAACCTTGTTAACCCCTTGAATAGAGTATTTGCATTACAATTATTTCAGTGGCTATCCCAAGCCGATACGAACTATGCTGACGTTGATGGCGATGGATTAGAAGACTTACTTGAAGACCGAAATCAAAACGGTGTGTACGACATAGGTGAAACACATCCTTTAAAATGCGATACGGACAGAGATGGCATTCCTGATGGTCTGGAAGACCTTAACCATAATGGTATTTGGGACACCGATGAGACGGATCCAACCTGTGAAGATAGCGATGGGGATAATATCTGGGATGGGGCTGATGTGCAGGTTATCCTTGCACCCAATAAGGTCATCATTTCTCGTTTAGACCCTGCTAATGCTCCTGCGGAAGGAGGTAATCTTATCTTCATTCAAGGGAGAAATTTTTCGACTGATACACAGTTTTGTTTTGGTACCCGACCTTCACCACTTGTTCGTATTTTGTCACCTGAATTTGCAATGGCTGTAGCACCCGAATACCCTATTAATAGAGGTGGCAAAACCTTTGTCTATGCAATCCGAGGCTCAGACCAAACAACTATGAGCCCTAAAAAACCATTTATATATGAACCAAAAAATGAAGTCATTGTTTCTATGTCTTCAATAACAGATGAGAAAACCAACAACGTTATCTATGGAGGTGTTAGGTTTGAAATCATACCTCCTTCGAAGAAATATCTTCAACGGGTAAACATCTTATTGCGAATTAGCAAGACATCGTCACCTCAAATTAAACCAATAACTAAAGATAAAAATTGTAACATCACATTAAACAGAATTAAGGATGATTGGTGTTTACTAAAAGTTGAAATAAAAAAAGAGAGATTAATGCGTAACCCAATAATCTTTGATATTTATACCTCTGAACAGATAGAGTCTGAAGAACCTGTAAAACAGTTTAAGCCAGAAATTATCAAGATATGGGCTGAAACCCTATTCAATGGAAAGTTTATTGTAAAATTTGAGGATAAAACATTAGTTTCACAGGAATAACTGTCCTATTTCAACACATTATAGGTCTCGTTAATAAAACATTGTAATTTGTTAATTGCTTATTAAAAGTTGTAATTTAATATAAAGGTTTAAGGAATCTTAATAATTTTTTGAAAGGAATCAAAAAATGAACAGACGTACTTTTTTAAAATGTACACTATCAGCACCACTTATTATTAAATCCTCTGTCTTAGGTGCTCAAGGAACACCGCCTCCTTCGGAACAAGTAACGATTGGTGTTATTGGTCTCGGAGGTCGGTCTAATGAATTAATAAAGACCCTTTTCCAAATTCCAACAGCACGTATCATATCTGCATGTGATTGTTTTCAACCTCGTTTAGATTCCGCAATGAAGGCAGTTGGTGAGAAGAATGGATGGCATGCATATACCCATCCAATAGAAATGTTGGATAAAGAAAAATTGGACGCGGTCATTGTACCAACTACGACCCATTCCCGTGCATGGATTTGTGCTCATGCTTTAATTCGTGGTATCGATACATATATAGAGAAACCGATGGCTCTTACAGTAGAAGAAGGAAGGGCACTTGTAAAGTTGGCTCGAAAACATAAAAGAGTAACACAGGTCGGAACCCAACAACGTTCCATCCCACTAAACAACTGGGCAAGCGACCTGGTTAAAAATGGTGCAATAGGTAAAGTGAAAAAAGTTATCTCTGCTAATTTCGTCAGTCCACTTCGCTGGGATGAAAATACACAGTATCCAGATTCGCCATATACAAATCAACCGTGGTGGGATTTGTGGACAAATCAGGCTGTATTCCGTCCGTACCACGAACAAATACATCGGGGTTGGGCAAAATGGTGGGATTATGATGGAGGCGGAGTCTCGTTTGGTGTTACGGGTTGGGGAGCACATGCCTATGACCAGATTCAGCGAGGATTAGGAACAGACCTTACAGGTCCTGTAGAGGTCATTTTAGAAGAACAAGTAGAAAATAAGCCAGCAGGTTTGTTTGAACAACGCGAAATTAAGCCAGAAGAAACTGGTGCCCCTTACTATCCAATGACAAAAGATATACAAGGACCAAGAGCCAAGGTGCGGATGCGATATGAAAATGGTGTGGAATTAGAACTCTATTACGATTCAGACCGAGGCCCTGGATTGGGCTGTATCTTTGTAGGAGAAAACGGTAGTATTGAGATTAACCGCGATGCAGTATCTTCGGACCCACCAGAAATTTTACAAAGACCTGATAGACCCGAAAAACTCTCTGTTCCAGAAACACAACCCCATCTTGAAGAATTTGTTCAATGTGTTAAAACACGCAAGATGTGTAATACAGATGTAGAAATAGGACACCGTAGTAATACAATTTGTATTTTAGTGAATATTGTCCGTGATTTAGGCAAAGTTGGCGAAGTCTTAAAATGGAATCCCGAAAAAGAAAAATTCATAAACTGTAAGGAAGGGAATGCTATGCTGTCCCGACCACGCAGAAAAGGTTACGAATTACCTACATAATTACTAACAGGAGTCGAAATATGAGAAACTATAACGTTTTTAGACTTATACTCTCTATTATTGTCCTTTGTATATATATCCCTTACATGTCGTATGCTAATGATAAAAAAGACGAATTTGTATCTATTTTTGATGGGAAAACCTTAAATGACTGGGATGGTTTACCAGGCTGGTGGTGGGTAGAAAATGGAGCCATCACAAGCCAAAGTACTCAGGAAAAACCTTGTAAAAACGCCCATTACCTATATTGGACAGGAGGAGAACCCGAAGACTTTATCCTGAAACTTGAATTTCGCTTGGAAAATAACAATTCTGGTATCCAATTTCGTAGCGAAAAGCGACCCGATTATGATATTTGGGGCTATCAGGCAGATATTGACGAATCTGGCGAGTGGACTGGCTGTCTATTTCAACATGACCGATGGGCTGTCGTAAAACGAGGATATAAAGCATGGATTGACGCCGATGGCAATCGTAAAGAGGAACAATTTAAGGACCCTAAAGAATTACTGTCCGCAGTGAAATTCAAGGATTGGAATGAATATGAAATCAAAGCCATCGGCAACCATATTGAACTTTATATCAATGGCAAACTTATGTGTGAGGTGTTCGACGACGACAAAAAATACTCTCGACGCAAAGGGTTTATTGCCCTTCAAATGCATCCAGGACCACCTATGAAAGTTCAATTCCGTAACATTAGAATAAAAATAATAAAATAACCATTACTAAACATTCATTATTTTCGGTTCTTATCTTTTGTAAAATATTCACTCACAAACATGTATGGAAAATGTATCCGTGGTACACTGTCTACCATTAATACATCTCTCCCGTCTATATTTTGCATTGAACCTATCTGACTCATTTGCCATATTCTACCAGCAAGGGGAATTACGCTCCTGACAAAATATAGATAGGTATGGACATACTATTTTTGCCAAGGAATCCAAATATATTTTTTTATTCATAAATAGGGATGCTTGTGCTATTATTTTGTAGTCAAAATCCTTTTTGTAACAGCAAGGATATAAGCAAAGGTTTTGCTATTTTTTATTTGGGTTGGTTATTTAAACCATGGTTTTAGGTCAATCTTTGTAAAAGGTCGGCGTGTAGCAGTTACTGGTGGATTATTCCCTGCATTTGATACATAGGCGACCTGGTTTTTAGGGTCAAATACGAAAGAGTGTAGTGTGTCGTCTCCAAACACAGGTCCATTGGCAAGCATGTCGATTGCTTTGCGGATGTCCACAGACTTTTCTGTTTTGGTGATTTGTTTTCCGAGCCAATCATAACGTTGGAATGAGTTCTGACTTTTCAGCAAAGGAAGAATAAGTTTTAGTTGTTCCCAGTTTTCAACTTTAATATTAAATTCTGGACCGTAATGCTTTGCCAAATCCAGTAAACCATCTTTATTAATTGGATGGTTTGTTCTACGCACCGCATCTATAATACTCCAATGCAAGGTTTCTTCTGATTCTTTAGGGTCGTTATCGGTGTAAACGACGACACGTTTAGCATCGACTTCTAATGCTCTTGCGGAAGGGATTTTTCCATCACCAACGATGAAATTCCAACCTGATGTTTGTGGTCCTTTAACAAGGACATTAACTGCAGAATCTAAATCTTCTTGTTCTAATACACGACGCATCGTTACCAGCAATGGCATTCCATCAAAGGTGGCATTCGGGCTGGGCAGTGTCATTTCACCAATGGTTATACCGTTAGAACTCATACCACTTACACTACCAATTGCTCCTGCCCAGGTCATCATCATGTATGGTTTTTTGCCTTTGGGACGCCAGACAATAATAACAGCGTCATCCTGAACGTCGGCATTAATAGTCCAATCTAAATTCCTCCCATGAATAAGTCTACCATCCGTGGTCCATCTCCCCCAGCACGCAAAATTGGAGCAACTATTGGGCATGCTCGGCGGTTTATCTGGTGGAAAGTGTAATATTTCAGGCACTGCTGAACCTAACAGAACCTCCTCATAGGTAATATCTTTTTTCCCCGCTGATTGCACACCTTCATAGATTCCCTGCACTTCCTCAAGGTATTCTGCAGGGATATGCTTTGCCATTCGTTTTGACTGTTCATAAGCATATTCTTTTGTGTAGTTTCTATTCCATAATGCCTTTACAAAATATCCTTTTTTCATTATGTTCTCTATTCTATCTGCAAGCAACTTGCCCTGTTGGAAGCCCATCTCTTTGTATGTACCTTCCAATACACAAAGGAGGTGTTCCCCTATCTGATATAGTTTCCCTTTACCTTCAGTGGCTAAAAGTTTTACTTCTGGATTTTCGATAATCTCAGGATGGTACCATTGTGCTTCCTCAGAGACTGGCTGTGTATCTTGAGCCAATATATGGAATTGACACAGACATACAAACAGTAAAGATAACACAACATAAGGAAGATAATGGAGATGGATAGTTTTGTTCATTGGTTTAGATCCTATATTGAAGATATCCTTTATAACATACTTGTTAAGACTAAAAAAACTATTTCTTTGTTTCAAAAATTTTAATTCTAGAAATCCATTTGTCAATCCAGACGAAATCTCTGAACAGAACTACTTGAAATTAAGGGCACCTTTAGCACTCCCGCAAAATAATAGAAAAGGCAAAGGGGATATCACTGTCCTTTGTTCCTATGGGAATATTCAAAAAATTTTGACTGTTAACTAAAATGTAACCCAAATATGAGATATTCTGCAAAGGATATAACAAGGGAGCAAAAAAAATGATAGATACGCCAAATTCGATATTAAAGAATGATTTTGATGCTCAGCATTCGTTAGATAACAGTGAGACTGCAATTCATGAGTTTGTGAATAAGGAATATGCGTATGGATGGGTTACACCTGTTGAGGCAGAGCCTTTCCCGATAGGGCTGAATGAAGATATAATACGGAAAATATCTGAGAGGAAGGAGGAGCCAGAGTGGATGACAGAATGGCGTTTAAATGCATATAGGGTATGGTTAGAGATGAAGGAGCCTAAATGGGCTTTTGTAAAATTTAAGACTCCTGACTTCCAAAAGATTCGTTATTATTCAGCACCAAAGATGAAGAAGAACCCAAAATCTATTGAAGATGTAGAACCTGAGATTTTACGTACCTTTGAGAAGTTGGGAATTCCTCTGGAAGAACAGAAACGGCTTGCAGGTGTTGCGGTGGATGCTGTTTTTGATAGTATCTCAGTTGCAACTACCCATCAGGAGATATTAGGTCGATTTGGTATCATTTTTTGCTCTATGTCCGAAGCGATACGGAAGTATCCAGAATTAGTAAGGGAGTATTTAGGTTCTGTTGTTCCTCCGAGTGATAATTTTTATTCCGCATTAAATTCCGCTGTGTTTAGTGATGGCTCTTTTGTGTATATCCCCAAAGGGGTTCGATGTCCTATGGATTTATCGACCTATTTTCGGATTAATTCGGGTCAGACAGGTCAATTTGAAAGGACATTGATAATAGCGGATGAGGGAGCAGAGGTCAGTTATTTAGAGGGTTGTACCGCACCGATTCGTGATGAAAACCAGCTTCATGCTGCGGTTGTTGAATTGATAGCTCATAAGAATGCCACCATTCGTTATTCTACGGTTCAGAATTGGTATGCTGGTGATGAGGAAGGCCGGGGAGGTATTTTTAATTTTGTTACGAAACGTGGCAAATGTGTTGGTGCGAATTCACGGATTTCATGGACTCAGGTTGAAACGGGTTCCGCCATAACATGGAAATATCCGAGTTGTATCTTACAGGGAGATAATTCTACGGGTGAGTTTTATTCGGTTGCATTGACGCGGAATAAACAACAAGCAGATACAGGCACGAAAATGATACATATTGGGAAAAATACACGGAGTACTATTATCAGCAAAACGATTTCGTCTGGCATGAGTCAGAATACGTATCGTGGAATGGTTCGTGTTATGCCAAAGGCTGAAAATGCAAGGAATTATACTCAATGCGATTCATTATTGATTGGTAGCCGATGTGGAGCGCATACATTTCCTCATATTGATGTGCGGAATCCTTCCGCATCGGTAGAACATGAGGCTACTACATCGAAAATTAATGAGGACCAACTGTTTTACTGCCGTGCACGAGGGATTCGCCCAGAAAATGCGATATCTCTTGTGGTTAACGGTTTTTGCAAAGAAGTTTTTGAACATTTACCTATGGAATTTGCAGTTGAAGCAACACGATTATTAAGCATTAGTTTAGAAGGAAGCGTAGGATGAATTTACTTGAAATCAAAAATTTGAAGGTGTCCGTAGAAGGACAACTAATTTTAAAAGGGATAGACCTGACTATTGGTTCAGGAGAAACTCATGCTATTATGGGTCCAAATGGTTCAGGGAAAAGTACCCTTGCCCAAGTGCTTACTGGTAATGAAAATTATGAGGTAGACCCAGAAAGCAAGATTTTATTTTTTGGTGAGGACATAACATCCACACCACCAGAAGAAAGGGCACGTCGTGGTATCTTTACTGCGTTCCAGTACCCAGTTGAAATACCTGGATTATCGAATACAGAGTTTTTACATACTGCTTTGAATGAGATTCGTGAGTGGAGACATTTGTCAAGTTTAGATATCTGGGATTTTGAAAAAATCTTAAAGGAAAAGATGAAGGAAATTGGTTTAGACCCAACTTTTTCAGATAGATCTGTAAATGAAGGGTTCTCTGGTGGTGAAAAGAAACGGAATGAGATTGTTCAAATGGCAATATTAGAACCGATATTAGCCATACTTGATGAAACGGACTCTGGTTTAGATATTGATGCCTTAAAATCTGTGGCTGAGGGTGTTAATCGTATGAGAAATCCGAAACGCTCATTCATTATTATTACTCATTATCAACGGTTACTAAACTACATTAAACCTGACTTTGTGCATGTGTTGTATAAGGGGAAAATTGTTAAATCTGGGGATTATACACTTGCATTAGAACTTGAACAAAAAGGTTATGATTGGCTGAAAACAGATTCTGAACAGGAATTATCAATTGCGAAAGCATGATAGGAATATCTTATATGGAAAAAACGCATATTGTTGATGAAAGGAAGTTAAATTTATTAGAGATTATTCCTTATACAAAAAATGGTCATGTCATACCTGATTGGTGGAAAGATATTACTTTAGACGGTAAGAATGCCTTTATACTTTTACCTATTCCACATTCAAAAATGGAGGGCTGGCGGGAAACAAACCTCTCACCATTTTTCAATCCGCAACGGAAATGGACTGTAGATATAAAGAAACAGGTTCACAGAGAACATATACCAGAAATAATTAACAAATATTTTTCCGCCCATATTCTTTGGGAAAATGGTGTTGTTACAATGGATGAAAATTTAATAGATTTGCCAGATAAGATAATAGTTTCTGACTTTAAAGAGATATTGGCGTCAGAACATGAAGAACTTCTTAAAAGTAATTTAGAACGAGACAAGGAGCCTCAGCATATATTTGAGGCTTTATCGGAGATGTTATTCTATAACGGCATTTTCATTTATTTACCCAAGGGTATTGTTATTGATGAGCCCATGAATATCTATATCATGAGTTCTGCTGACAGACAGGACACAATTGATATTCCCTGGGTGCTTATTATTCTTGACGATACTGCTCAAGCTTCAATAACATTAAATTATATAACGCATAATACGGAAAGTGCCTCCGTATGGGTAAATGCAAAAACGAAGATCGTTTTAGGTAAAAATGCACATCTTAACGTTTTGGAAAATATTCAGGGAACAGAAAAGACTTTACGATTCCATTCCATTTCAGCAGGCTTAGATAAGGATAGTTCCTTAAATTACAATTCACTTCATCTTTCAGGGCGATTTCTTCGTTCAGAAATCAATGCGGAGATTCAAGGAGAAAATGTTCAATGTCATATCAACGGTTTAACCTTGAACGAAAAGAATCACTTTTCTGAAACACAACAACAAATCCAACATTTAAAAGGGCAAAGCGTTAGCCGAATTCACTGGCGTGGATTAGGGAGAGAACAAAGTAAAACGGTGTATCGCGGAAAAATTTATATTGCCCCTGATGCACAAAAGTCCGATTCTATCCAACAGTTCAAAGGGCTATCTCTCTCAGATGGTGCAGTAATTGATGCTAAACCGCAATTGGAAATTTATGCGGATGATGTTCGATGTACACATGGTGCTACAGTTGGACCTCCTTCTGCGGAATTGATTTACTATTTTCAATCAAGGGGGATACCTCCAGTGAAAGCGAGGTCTCTTCTTGTTCGTGGTTTTGCAAATCAGGTATTGGCTGATATTCCATTTCCAAACACAAAGGAATTCATTAGTCCTTATTTAATTATGAGCTTGTAAGGATTTTTATATATGAGCCTTGCAGAGGAAAAAACTCAGAAATCACTTCGTCTACGGGCGGAGATATTGGCTCGTAGGCTTGGACTGGAAAGCATTCGTAGCCAATTTCCTATATTAGAAACAATGGTTCATGGTAAACCTTTAATTTATCTCGACAATGCGGCAACCACTCAAAAACCCCAAAATGTAATTGATACTATCACGCGATATTACTTGAAAGAGAACGCTAATGTGCATCGAGGGATACATTACTTAAGTGAAAAAATCACAGACAAGTATGAGGAAGTGCGTTCTAAGGTTGCACGATTTATAAATGCAAAGGTTGATTGTGAAATTGTATTTACCAAAGGGACAACCGAATCTATAAATTTAATTGCTCAATCCTATGCTCGCCCTCGATTAATGCCTGATGATGAAATATTAATTACTGAAATGGAACATCATTCGAATATGATTCCATGGCAGGTGGTATCACGACAGACTGGGGCAAAATTGAAATATATTCCTATTACAGAGGAAGGGTATTTAGATTTAAGTCGTCTTGATGAACTTCTAACGTCTAAAACGAAGATTGTCTCTGTAACACATGTTTCAAATGTTTTAGGGACGATAAATCCTATTCGTGAGATTGCTCAGAAGGCTCATGACGTTGGTGCTGTATTTATTGTTGATGGTGCTCAAAGTATAGCTCACATGCCGATTGATGTTCAGGATTTGGGTTGCGACTTTTTTGCCTGTTCCGCTCATAAATTTTATGGACCTACGGGGATAGGGATTCTTTATGGGAGAGCACCACTATTAGAACGTATGGAACCGTACCAAACAGGTGGTAGCATGATATTGAATGTCACTTTGGAAAATACAATCTATGCACATTCCCCACAAAAATTTGAGGCAGGGACGCCTAATATTGAGGGAGTCATTGGTTTAGGTTCCGCTATCGATTTTTTGCAATCTATCGGCATGCAGAAGATATTTGATTATGAGGAAGTATTAATACAATACGCAATGAGAACGATAGATGAAATTCCAGGTGTTCGTATATTGGGTCCCAAAGAACATCACACTGGTGTTATATCGTTTATAATGGATTCTGCACATCCACATGATATAGGACAGATTCTTGATGAGGAAGGAATTGCTATTCGTGCGGGGCATCATTGTGCTCAACCTATTATGGAACGTTATGGAGTATCGAGTACAGCACGTGCTTCTTTTGCAGTTTATAATGTAATAGATGAGATAGACGCCCTGATAAAAGCGATATACAAAATTAAGGAAATATTCGAATGAGTTCTGCCTCTAAGATACTTTATGAAAAACTTCTTTTAGACCATGCAAAAAATCCACGAAATTTTGGTGTCCCTGATGATTATGACAAAAAATTAGAGGGTTTTAATCCCTTATGTGGAGACCATTACACCTTCTATTTGAAATTGGATGGTGATGTAATTCGTGAAATCTACTTTACTGGTCAAGGTTGTGCTATCTCTAAAGCATCTGCCTCATTACTAACGACATTCCTTGAAAAACAACCTGTAAACGAAGCGGTAAGCATCATTCGCGATTTTTTAGAATTGCTACGTTCTTCTCCACAAACACCTGTGGATGAAACGAAATGGGGAAAATTAGTAGCTATAACTGGTGTCCGTGAATTTCCAATCCGAATTAAGTGTGCCTCCTTATCATGGCACTCTATCTTAGCACTTTTAGAAGGAGAGGAAACCAAACCTGTATCGACGGAGTAGTTAAAGGTAGAAACATCTTATCAAAGAACGAAGGTGCTATATTCGAGTTTATTGCTTATAGTCTGGTATAATGTAATTTTCCCTTTTTATATTTTAATTTTTCAAAACAAGGTATTAATCTCATTATGGAAAATGTACCAAATGGAACATGTATAAAAGATTATTCAACTCTTCTTGAGCGGATGAAGGAGAGATTAATAGGCATACTTCCTGAGTTTGAAATTGAGTTAAAGGCACAGTATGCATACGAGATACTTAAATTGAAAGAGGAGAAGAACGCAGTTATTTTGGGGCACAATTATATGGAACCTGCCCTATATCATTCTATCCCTGACCATGTTGGCGATTCTCTGTATCTTTCTATCGTAGCAAGCAAAACAGAAGCAGATATTATTGTATTCTGTGGTGTATGGTTCATGGGCGAGACGGCAAAGATATTAAACCCGACCAAGACGGTTCTCGTTCCGTCTCGTGAGGCAGGTTGTTCGTTAGCAGAAGGGATTAGCCGAGAGGATATTATCCAGTTAAAACAGAAGTTTCCGTCGGTTCCCATTGTATCCTATGTCAATACTTATGCGGATACAAAATCGGAATCTGATTATTGTTGCACCTCAGGGAATGCAGGCAGTGTTGTGACCTATATCTTTAAGCAGGGGTACAAGGCTGTTATCTTTGTTCCTGATGAATATCTTGCACGTAATACAGCCAACGAATTAGGTGCAAAGTTCTATCTTCCAGATGAAGTAACTATGAATGATATAGAAACAAGTTCTGAGCCCGTTGTTATTGGGTGGAAAGCAAAATGTGAAGTGCATGAATTGTTTAAGCCAGAAGATGTAGACCATGTTCGCCAACAATATCCCGATGTGAAAATATTGGCTCATCCAGAATGTCCACCCGATGTAATAAAGAACGTGGATTATGTCGGAAGTACACAAGGGATGGTCAAGTATGTAAAAGAACATCCTAATGTGAGGTTGGCTTTATTTACTGAATGTGCTATGGGAGATAATATTCAGGCAGAATTCCCTGAGATTAATATTGTTCGGGCATGTAGCCTGCGTTGTAAACACATGAATCTTATTACCCTTGAACAGACATTGGAATCGCTAAAAAAACTTCAATATCAAGTTGAAGCCCCTCCTGATATCATTGCAAAAGCAAGAGTACCCATCCAACGAATGATTGAAATCCGATAACTAAACCATCAAACACAATATCTTATATCCATAGGAATTATAAAAGTTCATAGGAGATATTTATGAGACAAAAATTAGGATTTACTTTGATAGAGTTATTGGTTGCAATCGCTATTATTGGGATATTAGCAGCAATCCTGTTGCCGGCATTAGCCCGGGCAAGAGAGTCCGCTCGTAGAGCCTCCTGTCAGAATAATCTTAAACAATGGGGACTGGTTTTTAAGATGTATTCCAGTGAATCAGCCGGTGGTAAATATCCACCTGTGCCGATGGAGTATGCAACAGCCATCGATTGTGACCAAATAGGTTTCCCATCGATGGGCAATAAATCGATTATTGTAGCTGGACCCTCTCCAAAAGCGGTATATCCAGAATATTTAACAGATGTAAATATCCTGATTTGCCCATCTGACCCTAAACATACCTCTGAAAACCTTATCAACCCTATTACTCAGCAGACGGATATAACATTTCCCTGTTCACAGAAAGGGCGAGGGATGTGGAACATGCAGGTAAGCTACTATTACTTAGGCTGGGTATTTGACCGTGGAGATACAACAGACCCACAAACAAATCTATCCCTTGTGCCTTTCTTAAATGTTGTTAGTGGTTATGCACCTACACAGATTATTCAAGGGTTATTAGAGGCTGTTTTACCCTTCTTCTTGCAACATGAAAATGGTAGAGCCGATAAAGATATTGTTATTTCTCAGGCAACTTCAGCATTGACAGGACTACCTCCAATCGGGAATGGTGGTAGTAACATAATCTACCGTCTCAGAGAAGGTATTGAGCGGTTCTTGATTACGGATATCAACAACCCTGCGTCCAGTGCAAAAGCACAAAGCAATATGTGGGTTATGATGGATAAACTTACATCCGACCCTTCTTTATATAACCATATACCTGGAGGTTCAAATGTGCTTTTCTTTGATGGGCATGTCGAATTTTTAAGATACCAGGAAAATGGACCGGCACCTATTAATAGGGGGGTGGCGACCGTAACAAATGCACTCGAAAAAATTGATTTTAGTCAATTCTAATATCCCGCAATAAATTGCCGAATTTCAATAAAATATCTTGGTTTTTTTATGGTCATTCTTACCATTTAAGTTACCGATTTGAATTATATGACAAAATATGCTAAAGGGGTTGAATACATAGTAGAATTCTAATCTAAATAGATGAAGGGTTGGATGTGGCAAATAATATTAGCAATATTATTGTAATTATATATATTAACCTATAATCATTCCTTTAATTTGCATTTTATTGAATTTAAATGGTATAATAATGTTATAAAAACCAGCGGAGGTTTAATTAACCTT
>ERZ795046.522-NODE-522-length-46196-cov-61.448451_pt1 | contig 46196 bp, 47 predicted proteins | sample MGYA00375130_ERZ795046 | MGnify/ENA primary metagenome ERZ795046 (study PRJEB30175, sample SAMN05720202) | activated sludge metagenome | isolation source: anaerobic digester from wastewater treatment plant | place: Japan | collected 2015-05-15 ... | reverse complement strand
GTTTTTACTTTAAGGGTGCAGCGAAAATAAAAGGATTATCTTTGCAAAGCTTTTAACCCCTATTTTACAATCGCCAACGGGAAATCCATGCCGCGGGAATCGATCACCGGGAATTGCGCCTCCTGTTTATGCTTCTTAGTTATTTCAGGTAGCTGTTCTTCTATATAGCCCATCAGCTTCCGAACAGTAACAGTATCGCTGCCGGCGGCGGCCTTGCCCTTCAAACCTTCCAGTAGTGTATAAGTAAATACACCATGTCCCAAATCCTTCACCTCAGAGGCAAACTGGTCTTTAGTTGAAGCAGCGACAACATGTGTATTAATCGTAAAATACATTTGACCCTCTTTAGTCATTTAAAGCTGACCCTCTTTAGGGGTTGTATTAGGCTTCTCCATTTTAGAGAACATAGTTTCAATAATATTGCGATGAGAGAAAATAGATGTAGAGTCTTTAAGGGTTTCCTCTGTCTGATTTACCTGCCGGTCTTCATGGCTTTTAGATAAATACTTAAAATTTGAGACCCCCGGTCATCTGAGAAAGATTGAGATAACAGGATATAGAGAATACGGTCACACTCTGCAACCCACTCGAGATAACACCTAAGATATTTCAATTAGCCTTTTCTTTGGATGAAAGAAATTCCTTAAATGATTCTGACATAACCACATGCGATAACGCCGAATTTTTAATTAATCTCTCCAGCAATTTCATTGACAACATGGTTTTTGTTCGCTATGTTTTTCATAATAATGAATAAAGATAAAAGCGAATATAGGGCAAATAATAATGAGCATATTGGATGTTGGACAGGAAAACAATGAACACTATGCTGTTTTATATATGCGTTGCTGTATATGCGATCTTTTTAAATAGCGGTTGGTGCCATGGAGAGGAAACTAAACCACCAAAAACTCCCTCACTTTCAGAAATCATTTTCAGTGGCATGGGGTCGATAAAGGAATTAGACCCCTCGCACTATCCAAAGGAGCGTAGGCCCTGCCTTCAAAATTATCTTGCAGCCATTGCGCCTGACTCCTTTCTTTGGACGTTCGAACCTCCTTCTAATCCTGAAAAGGTAGTATTTGTCAGGAAGGCTTTATTAGCAGAACAGATGTTCATAATACTGGGGCAGCATGTAAGAGCCGAGGCAGAAACCTTTGCTAAAATCATGCCTTTAATGTCTGAGTGGGAGGGCATGAGCGAGGGGCCCTTAGGTGAGGCAGATTTTGTAGACGATTGGTTGAGAGAAAGACCAAGTACGCCTATTGCCCCCTTTCTCTACCTTTTAAAGGCCCACCGGCTAAAAGCGGCCTATGAGGCCGCACGGGTTAGAAATGAGAAGAATCTGTGGCCAGTCCTTTCAAGACGTTATCGAGAGGCTCTGAATATGGCCATATCATCACCAAACCCTCTTATTTCTTGTATAGCTGACGATTTGGATGCACAGCCTTTTGTTTATCTGGAAGGTCAGTAAAGGCCATAAGATGAAAAAGTATACATGTGCTATCACGCTGATCTGCTTATGTCTTTTATGGTTTACCGTTTTCGCTCATGCCTGTTCCTGCCCATGGAGAGGCCCGTTTCTTGTTGTGGCAAAGGATGCACCGCTGATTTTTCATGGCAGGATTACTCGCCATCATCCCGGACAATCTCCGACTATGAGTGTTTTTGTTTTGGAAACATTAAAGGGAGCATTGCTTGATTCCGGAATGGTTATTCAGATGGGCGATGGAATGCAATGCCGCCCCATACTGGAAGGTTTTGCACCTGGCAGTGAATGGATTCTGGCGATTAATGGACCAGGTTCAAAGCCCGGTGATGGTTGGGCCCTTTCTCATTGTGGAGAGTATTGGCTTCGGGTGGAGAAAGAAAAAGTTATTGGCAGCATCAATGGAACACAATCTCAGGTAAAACAGATGCCTCTAGGTGAATTGAAACGTAAAATTCAATATCCGTACTTTCATACAACATTCAAAGGGAGGGTGTCACAGGGTAAACGATTTCAGCATCCATTTGGCGAGATGTTTATATTCATCCTCGAACCTATTGTGGATGGATGGGAGATTGTCATCAAAGAGCATGGACGAGATGAAAACCTGGCACGCTTGACCCCGCCTTTTCACTTTGTCCCAAACCCAAGATATATCCAGTGCTGGCATTTGTTAGAAAATCCTTCTGCATGTCAAACACGTGAGTACCTTGCCGATACTGGTCCTGACAACCCAAGAGAATTCATCTTTTCTCCTGAGGTGGGGAAAACAATTGACGCATCCACAATGGGCCGTTCAGTGGATACTCAAGAAGTGGAGGAGGTAAGGCGTTTCGGTGGGGGGAGACTGACGATTGAAGAATTCAAGCTTAGGCCCATGCCGGATGGTTGCCCAGTAATAGAATGGATACAGTTTTCTGTTCACCTTGAAGGCGGTTATTGAAGGTTTGTTAAACATGAAATCGTGAATCAACAACTGCACGCTGTAGCATTACTGGTAGGTGATGATGACCAAAAAAAGAACAGGTGAAAAGGCAGGATGGATTGGCGGTTGGGCAGGGGGTTTCATCTGGATCCTTATTCTGGTAGTGTTATTTTTTTACAGGCAAAAATTTGTGCAGGGTGTGATCGGGGCAGCCTTGATCGGAACTGCTATTGTCACAGTCTTGTATTATGCTCCGTGGCGACATCCATCAACCCCTTATTGGAAACTCATGCTCGCACCCTATGGTTTATTTTTTATTGCCTTTGCCTGGGCAGTCTTGTCATTAGGTGATATGGAGGTTTTCGGGTTAAATTGGTGGAATTTGCTTTGGCTTATTCCCCTTCTCAGCCCGTTTGGATTTTTGGGAAACAAAAGATGGATGGATAGAGTTTTATGCAATGAGGAAGGCAGCATGGAAAAAAGTTAGAGTTCATTATTGACGGAAAGGGCCATCTGGTCGGATTTGGAAAATGCAAGACCTTAAGCATAGAGCAGAAGAAGTTGAAATAGGGACGGATATTAATTCTACAGAAATTTCATTGACAACATTATACCGGTTCAATATGGTTAAGATAAAAGAAAATGTTAAGCATTGCAAGAATCCCTTTGAGTTACTGCATTAGAAAGGAGAGACAAAAATGGAAGCCACAATAATCGCACCAGAGAAAGAACAATCCGCAAAAACTCTCACCACTGTAATCTATGCCCTTTATGCCGCATCTTTTCTAATCGGCATCACTGCCATCGTAGCTATCGTGATGAACTACGTTAAAAAAGAAGATGTTGCAGGGACATTCCTGGAAAGCCATTTCCGCTGGCAAATAAGGACGTTCTGGTTTGGGTTACTTTGGGGAGCAATTGGTGTAATCACTTATTTCTTTGTAATTGGCTGGTTAATCCTTATGGCAAATGGCATCTGGATTATTTACCGTATAGTTAAGGGCTGGTTACGTCTCAATGATAACAAACCAATGTATGCCGCCTAACAGGCTTATGCCTGCGTACTGCGGCCTGCGGCCACTACATACGGCTGAGTTCAGACGTGGCATCAAATAAGGATAAGTGAAAAAATCAATGAAAATGAGACAAAAGTGTATAGCTTGAAACAAATTATTATTTTGACCATCGTTTCATTATTTCTATCAGGTGGAGGTATATTTATCCCGGCAATGCACAAGCTTTTGGCCTCGGTAATTAAGATTTGCCCGGCTATTTGAGATTTTTCCACTTGTTTGCAATACATAAAGAAGGAAAAGCACATAAGACTATATTATAATGTTCCAAATAAACCCTTATGGAGGTTTTGTATAAAAACTGGTAATATTTTGTTTGCCTGCACACTTATTATCTTTCTTTTCTGCGCTACAAATCTACCTGCTTCTAACATTATCACCGTTGCTGTAGTTACCGACCCTGGCACTGCCCAGAATATATGTGCTGATATTGTTGTAGCCAACCTCGGTTGGTTCTCGTCGCTACCTGAAAAGGATCAAAAGACCGTTATAGAGGCCGTGAATGAGGCAGCCAGATATGAAAAGGAATGGAAACGTAAAAACGAGGCCCTGTTTCTCGAAAATTTGAAAAAAGCCGGTATGGTCATAGATGAGAACCTGACAGGGCATCTTTTGCTGCTATGGCAGCAAAGCTGAGGGATACGGACATCTTCAAGGATGCAGGTGTCCAGGCGCTTCTTAAGGAATTCATTGATTACATAAAATAAGGCTGACAATGGGGGCAGGGTGAAGCCCTTCCTGGTGTCTTTTATTTTTCTTCTATGCCAGTCGGCTCATTTCAGGACTATCTGGGCCGTAATCCGATATGATACGGTAATGCGTCGAGAGGAATATGACCCCTCCTCTATATAGTATATGCCTCCAAGGTCTTGTATTTTTTCTCTCAGGTCTTATAGGAGCAATAGGGTTCTTCATGGAGGAAATCGCCGGCTGTCTCATATGCCCTTGCCCTGCATCCACCGCATATACTTAAATATCTGCACCTGCTGCACTTGCCTTTGTATGCCCTCAAATCCCTCAATTGTTTAAATATGTGGGAGTCCTCCCATACCCTTTTAACCCCTTCCTCCATCACATTGCCAGATGGTATCTCAAGATAACCGCATGGTTGGGCTATACCCCTGTGGGATATGAACATAAAGCTCTTTCCTGCGAGACACCCTGCGCTTGCAGGGACACCGCCTCTCTCCTTGACTATCCTGTAATAGTGAGGGGCGCATGTCACCTTTATCTCCAGTTCTTTTCTCTCCTCGATACTGTAAAGCCATTCAAGACATCTCTCATATTCCTCTGCACCCAGCTCCTTTCCCTTGAACCCTTCGCCCCTGCCTACAGGGACCAGCATAAACACATGCCATGCAGAGGCACCTATGTTTTTTACAAGGCCCTTTATCTCCTCCAAGTCATAGGCATTAAGCCCTGTAACCGTTGTATTTATCTGGAAATCAAGACCGACCTCTGTAAGTATGGATGATGCATGCATTACAGCATCAAATGAGCCCTCCACCCCCCTGAATCTGTCATGTTTTTCCTTGTCCTTTCCGTCAAGGCTTATGCTTATGCGCCTTATCCCTGCCTGTTTCAGCCTCAGGGCCTTTTCCCTGTCCAGCAGGGTCCCGTTTATAGCCATAACAAGCCTTAAGCCCTTTGCAGACCCGTAATCTATAATCTCAAAGATATCGTCCCTTAATAAAGGTTCACCGCCTGTTAGGATTATGGTTGGGGATGAGAAAGAGGCAATATCATCGAATATCTTCTTGCATTCAGAGGTGTCAAGCTCACCTTTGTGTGGCCCCTGTGATGCTGCTGCCCTGCAGTGGATACAGTTGAGATTGCAGTTACGGGTGAGCTCCCATGCAACCATCCTCAGAGGGAATTCTCTTTGAGCCATGATGCCAGGTCCTTTGCAAAGTATGTGATTATAATATCTGCACCTGCCCTTTTAATACCTGTTGCAAGCTCCACGACAGCCCTTTTATAGTCAATATAACCCTTGGCAGATGTGTGTTTTATCATTGCATACTCACCGCTTACAGAGTATGCGGCAATGGGGATGTTGAATCTATCCTTTGCCAAGGCAATAATATCGAGGAAGAAAAGTGCAGGTTTTACCATGATTATGTCTGCACCTTCATCTATGTCAAGGCCTATCTCCCTCAGCGCCTCCTTTTGGTTTGGGACATCCATCTGGTAGGACCTCCTGTCACCAAACTGGGGGGCTGACTCTGCAGCGTCTCTGAAGGGGTTGTATAGGCATGATGCATATTTGGCTGCATAGCTCATAATGGGGATGTTGTAATAACTGTTTATGTCGAGCATCTGCCTGATAAACCTCACCCTGCCATCCATCATGTCTGAAGGGGCGACCATGTCTGCCCCTGCCTTTATATGGGAGAGGGCTATCTCTGCAAGGCGTTTTATTGTCTCGTCATTGTCCACATAACCATCCCTTATGATGCCACAGTGTCCATGGCTCGTGTATTCGCACATACATACATCTGTTATAACAAGTATATCTTCACCGAATAGCTTTTTTATCCTTCTTGTGGCCTCCTGGACAATGCCCTTCTCTGCATAGGCGCCTGTGCCAGTCTCGTCCTTTTGTGCTGGTATACCGAAAAGGAGTATGGCAGGTATGCCCAGGTCCACAACCTCTTCTATCTCTTTCAAGAGCCCTTCTATGGAGAATTGATATACATCAGGCATGGATGGGACAGGGACTTTCTTCTCAGTCATCTCCTTGACAAACATGGGGTATACAAGGTGACGGACAGACAATTCTGTCTCCTGTATCATGCCCCTTAGCTTTTCATTCTTCCTGAGCCTCCTGGGCCTATATTCAGGGTATCTCATACAACCTCCCTTAACAATATTCATCTCCATATTCTACACCATTGATGCCCCAATGGAAAAGTAAATTATCCTTGAGAGACCCTGAAAAGACCTTATAAACTATAATCTGGGGCTATCTCCAGACCCTTCGTAATTATATATACAGAATATTTGACATTTTTGATTATTTTTTATACCATTACATCTTAACTGTTATGGGAGAGGGCGAATCAAAAGAGGCTGTATATAGAAATGCCAAAAGCAAGCACACCTCTCTTGACAGAAGGCTACAGATGCTCCTTAAAAAACCATATCTAACAGAGGAAGAGGAGCTGGAGATTAAGGTACTCAAAAAAAAGAAGCTCTTTTACAAGGACATCATGGAAAGGGCTAAAGAAGAAATAAAAAAAGGGGAGAAGGGTTGAAAAAGACAGGTTCACAGATCTTTGTAGAGTCTTTGAAGATGGAGGGTGTTGACACCATATTCTGTTATCCCGGGGGTGCAACACTTAATATCACAGATGCCTTAAGCCAATCACCTGAAATCAGACAGATTGTTGTAAGGCACGAACAGGGTGCTGTCCATGCATCTGACGGATATGCAAGGGCAACTGGCAAGGTAGGTGTCTGCCTTGTAACATCCGGTCCAGGCGCAACAAACACGGTAACAGGGATTGCAACAGCATATATGGATTCAATACCCATAGTTGTGTTTACATGCCAGGTCACTACCATGCTCATAGGCAACGATGCCTTTCAGGAGGCAGACATTGTGGGCATAACAAGACCATGCACAAAACACAACTACCTTGTCAAGGATGTAAAGGACCTGGCAAGAATCATAAAAGAGGCCTTCTACATAGCAAAGTCAGGGAGACCCGGGCCTGTCCTTGTAGATATACCCAAGGATGTCTCTGCCCAGTCCTGTGACTTTAAATACCCGGAAAAGGTATTTATAAGGAGCTACCAGCCCACCTATATAGGCCATGCAGGACAGATAAAAAGGGCTGTAAAGCTTATCCTATCATCTAAAAGGCCAATACTATTCACAGGGGGCGGGATAATATCATCAGGGGCTTCCCAGGAGTTGATAAAGCTTGCAGAAAAGCTATCCCTGCCTGTTACAAATACACTTATGGGTCTTGGGGGCTTTCCCGGCAACCACAGACAGTTTCTCGGGATGCTGGGTATGCACGGCACATATGCTGCCAATATGGCCATCACCCACTCCGATGCCATAATTGCCATCGGTGCAAGGTTTGATGACAGGGCAACAGGGAACACAGAGGAGTTTGCACCCCATGCCCAGATAATACACGTAGATATTGACCCCACATCCATCAGCAAGAGCATAAAGGTCTATATACCCATAGTTGGGGACTCTAAAAATGTCATCAAGAAGATGCTGGAGTTTATTGATGCTGAAAAGGACTCCCTTAAGGATTACAAGGAGGGGATAAAGGACTGGCTCGGCCAGATAGAGAGCTGGAAAAAGGATTATCCCCTGACATATGCAAAAAACGGCAAGCTCAAACCCCAGTATGTCATAGAGAGGATATATGCCCTTACAAAAGGCGATGCCATTATATCCACTGAGGTGGGTCAGAACCAGATGTGGACAGCCCAGTTCTATAAGTTCCATAAACCAAGGACAATCCTCACTTCAGGGGGGCTCGGGACTATGGGCTATGGTTTCCCTGCAGCAATAGGTGCCCAGGTGGCTTTCCCTGACAGGCTTGTCATAGACATTGCAGGGGATGGGAGCATACAGATGAATATACAGGAACTGGCAACAGCAGTCCAGTTCAATCTCCCGGTAAAGGTCGTGATACTGAATAATGGTTTCCTCGGTATGGTAAGACAGTGGCAGGAACTATTCTACGGAAAGAGATACACATGGACACACATGAATTATGCCCCTGATTTTGTTAAGCTTGCCCAGGCATACAATGCAGTGGGATACAGGATAGAAAAAGAGGAAGATGTAGACAGGATATTGAAAGAGGCATTTGCCAATAAGAGGCCAACATTTATCGATGTCCATGTTGACCCTGAGGAGGGCGTCTATCCCATGGTACCTGCAGGGGCTGCCTTAAGAGATATGTTACTTGTTTAGGAGGGTAAGTTGAGACATATAATCTCTGTGCTTGTGGAAAATGAGTTTGGTGTCCTTTCAAGGGTTGCAGGGTTATTCAGCGGCAGGGGCTTCAACATCGAAAGCCTGTGTGTTGCCGAGACCCTTGACCCTACCATATCTACTATGACCATTGTTACATCAGGCAATGACACGATAATCGAGCAGATTCTAAAGCAACTCAACAAACTGATAAATGTCATAAAGGTTACAGACTTCAGGGAGATGGACTATGTCTCCAGGGAGATGGTCCTTGTAAAGGTAAATGCCGAGGAAAAGAAACGCGAAGAGGTCTTGAGGATGGTAGAGATATTCAGGGGGAAGATAATAGATGTCTCACCCAAGACATACACCCTCCTCATCACAGGCGATGAAGACAAGATAAAGGCCTTTCTCGAGCTTTTAAAACCTATAGGCATAAAAGAGCTTGTCAGGACAGGGCCTGTAGCCATAGCAAGGGGAGAAAAAGTAATAAAGATAAGAGAAAAACAATCAAAGGGAGGAGAAGATGGCTAAGATCTACTATGATAAGGATGCTGATTTAGGGATACTCAAGGGTGTAAAGGTTGCTATTATAGGATACGGCAGCCAGGGTCATGCACAGGCCCAGAATCTAAGAGACAGTGGTGTGGATGTCATTGTGGCAGAGCTTGAGGGCACACCTAACTATAAGCTTGCCATAGAGCATGGGTTCAAACCTGTCAGTGCAGAGAAGGCCTCGAAAGAGGCAAGCATAATACAGATCCTTGCCCAGGATAATGTCCAGGCAAAGCTTTATTCCACAGAGATAGAGAAAAACCTGAAAAAAGGAGATACCCTTGTATTCTCCCATGGTTTCAACATACACTACGGTCAGATTGTCCCGCCGCCATATGTGGACGTTATAATGATAGCACCAAAAGGGCCGGGTCACCTTGTAAGGAGGGAGTTTGTATCTGGGGCAGGGGTTCCGTCTCTCGTTGCAGTTTATCAGGACTTTACAAAGAAGGCAATGAAGAAGGCGCTTGCCTATGCAAAAGGTATAGGTGCCACAAGGGCAGGGGTTATAGAGACAACCTTTGCCGAGGAGACAGAGACAGACCTCTTTGGCGAACAGGCAGTCCTCTGCGGGGGTGCATCAGAGCTTGTGAGGGCTGGTTTTGATACCCTTGTCGAGGCAGGTTATCAGCCGGAGATTGCATATTTTGAGTGTCTCCACGAGCTCAAACTCATCGTAGACCTAATGTATGAGGGTGGCATATCCTATATGCGTTATTCTATAAGTGATACAGCAGAATACGGTGACATGACAAGGGGCAGGAGGATAATCAACGAGGATACAAGGGAGGAGATGAGGCAGATCCTCGATGAGATACAGACAGGTGAGTTTGCAAGGGAATGGATACTGGAGAACATGGCAGGCAGGCCTGTATATAATGCCATAAAAAGGATGGACAGCGAACACCTCATTGAAAAGGTTGGTAAAGAATTGAGATCAATGATGAAATGGATAGGGAGAAAGGGTTGAGGGGTTTTCCATTTGCAAGGGAGGGGCTGGCATTTATGGCCATCTCCCTTGCCTTCTCTATTGCCCTGTTTCTCTTTAAGATACCTGTTGTCCCATACATAGTCTTTATTTTCTTCCTCTTCTGTCTATATTTCTTTAGAAACCCAAAAAGGTCACCTGCCTATGATAATCAGGATGAGCTTATATCTCCTGCTGATGGCAGGGTTATGGATATAAGGGAGATGGAAGAGGAAGAATTCCTGAAACAGAGGACAACAAGGGTGAGTATCTTTATGTCCCTCACAGATGTCCATGTAAATAGGGCGCCATGTAACGGTGTAATAAAAAGGGTTTTACACAGAGACGGTGAGTTTGCCCTTGCATTTAAAAAGGACATAGACAAGGATAATGAGAGGAACTATATCCTCATAGAAAACAACGACGAAAGGATACTCGTTGTCCAGATAGCAGGTTTTCTTGCCCGCAGGATTACATCATATGTAAAAGAGGGCGACCATGTAAAAAAAGGTGAACCCATTGGTATCATTGCATTTGGCTCAAGGGTGGATATTTATTTTCCACAAAACTATAAAACTATGGTATCATTAGATAGTAGGACAAAGGCAGGCATGACAATGATAGCAAAAAGGGGGACATGATGAGAAAGAAAAAAGGCAAGGGCATATATATACTGCCCAATCTATTGACCTCTATAAGTCTGCTATCCGGTTTCTATTCCATTATCTCCACTATAGACCGCAAATTCATATATGCAAGCATAGCCATATTCATATCAGGGATATTCGATATGCTCGATGGCAGGGTAGCAAGGATGACCGGGTTAAGTAGCCGCTTTGGTGTGGAATACGACTCTCTGTGCGACCTCGTTGCCTTTGGTGTTGCCCCTGGGCTCCTTGTTTATATATGGGCACTTAAGGGTTACGGTAGGTTTGGCTGGCTTGCAGCATTTCTCTATGTTGCCTGTGGTGCACTGAGGCTTGCCCGTTTCAACATCCAGGTAGACAATGTCCAGAAAAAACACTTTCTCGGACTACCCATACCTGCAGCAGCCATAATAATAGCAGGGAGTGTCCTTTTCTATTCATGGCTTGGATATAAAAGCGAGCTGAAGACCATAGTCATGCCTATACTGGTGTATATACTGGCATTTTTAATGGTAAGCGACGTAAGGTATTACAGTTTTAAGGATATGGCATTCTTCAAAGGCAAACCATTCCGCTCCACCCTTGCCGTTATCCTGCTTCTTGTTATCATCTTTATAGAACCAAAGGTGACCCTCTTTGTGCTTGCCACCATGTATCTCCTGTCAGGCCCTGTGTTTACCTTGATAAACAGCCTTATAAACAGGAAAAAGTCTATACCTGGCGAGTATCCCCGTCTGAAAGAAGATCCATCAGAGAGAGATGGTCATCTATAAAGCCATCACAGGTAAGGTCTTTATTCTTATAGGCTATAAATCTAACCCCGGCAGAGACAGCAGTCTGCCTGTCCACCTCTGAGTCACCTATAAAGATGACATTCTCTCTTTTAATATCAAAACCTGCAAGGATCTTCTCCACTGATTCAGGGTGTGGTTTTGGGTTTGCCACATCCAGGGCAGTAACCACCATATCAAAATAGGGCCAAAGATTATACCTCTCCATTATATGTTTCATGGATGTGGTCCTGTTTGTGCTTATAGCCCTTAAAATACCCCTTGATTTCAACATATCCAGCGCAGTGAGAAGATTGGGCTCCATCTTGAGATAGACGATATAGTCCTTGAGCTCCACATGGTTTTTTAGAAACTCTACTGCCTTCTTCTCCATCTCTGGTTCCTTAAACATAAACTTCAGTGATTCAAAGACAGTATGGGTATGACAGTATTTTATCTCATCCTCTGAGAGCTCCCCCCTCCCCATGGATGTGGCTATATAGTTATAGAGTCTCCTGTTTGCATCAAGGGAATCAAAAAGCACGCCGTCACAGTCGTATATAACGCAGTCAATCTTCCATCTTGTCGTTGTCATATCCTATTCTCCTGAACTATTAATTTTTATAGCCATTAAAAACCAGCTATTTATCCATAGGTTTCTCATGGATGTGCCACAGAATTAGTTTAACCCTAAACAGGAAAAATTAAAAGCAAAGAATATCTTTACCCCTTTTTCTCTATGGAAAACAGCATGGGACTAATGAGTCTACCTCTACATAAAGGGCATCTGGCCGGGTTTGTGAGCCTATCTCTTTTTTTAAAGACAAAATTGCATGTCTCGCACCTTGCTGATTCTATTATGAGCCTATCCCCTCCCTTATTCAGGGTCTTTCTTATGTGCTCTAAATGGGAGGCCACATCTTTTTCCTGTATCTTTATGTAACGGGATATCTCCCTTGCAGAGAGGGTGTATTCCTCAAGGAGGGAGATTATGTCCTTTCTTATGGTATCGTGTCTCTCATCAGGAGACACTGGCGTTTTTATTGTCTTTCTTGGTCTTTTCATTGGCATCTGCTATCAAGCCACAATTTAAGTCTCCTGCAGCCCTCTTTAAGCCTTTCAAGGCTGTTGGCATAGGAAAAACGTATGTGCTCCCCTGCCCTGTATGTGCCGAAATCATAGCCCGGGGTAACTGCCACCTTTGCCTCCTCCAGTACCCTCCCCACAAACTCCATACTGTCTATCCCCCATTTTTTAATACCTGCATAGATGTAGAATGCACCTTCCGGGGTAACAGGTATATGAAAGCCCATATCTTTGAGCTCTGACATCATAAAATCCCTTCTTTGCCTATATGTCTGTCTCATCACCTCCAGGTCATGGCTGGCCTCGAATGCCTTTAAGGCTGCATACTGGGATACAGACGGCGGGGATATGAATACATTCTGGGCGATCTTCTGCACAGGTCTTACAAGCCACCTCGGTATAACCATCCAGCCCAGTCTCCAGCCTGTCATGGCATAGGTCTTGGAAAACCCATTCACAATAATTATCTCATCAGAGATAGAGGCAGCAGACCGTATCCTCCCTATGTAGCTCAATCCTGAGTATATCTCATCAACGATGACTATCCCGCCTTTCTCAGAGACAGCATTGTAGAGGTCTTTAATGGTCTGTTCTTCATATACTGTCCCGGTGGGGTTTGACGGGTTGGAGATGACTATAAGGTCAGGGGGGGTCTTAAGCCCCTTTATATGTTCTGCAGTTAGTTGGAACCTTGTCTCGTGGCTTACAGGTATGAGGGCTATATCTGTCCCGGTAAGATAACCAAAATTCCTGTAGCAGGGATACCCAGGGTCAGAGAGGGCAAGTATCTTTTTGCTTTCAAGAAGGGCGGAAAAAAGCATGAGAAACCCTCCTGATGTGCCATTGGTAATAACAATCCTCTCAGGGGATATATTAATACCCTCTGTTGCAAGATAATGTTCTGCTATACGCTCCCTGAGTTCTGTTATACCGAGGCTATGGGTATAAAATGTGTGGTTTTCTTCTATTGCCCTTATCGCCTCTTTTTTCACCAGCTCCGGTGTTGGGAAATCCGGTTCGCCTACCTCCATGTGGACGATATCCTCTCCTTTTGCCTCCATTGCCTTTGCCTTCTCCAAAAGCTCCATGACATAAAAGGGGGCTATCTTCTCTGCCCTGTCTGTTATCCTGTTGTCTTTACTGTAGGGAGGTTTATTGTTCATAGCTTAATCTCCATCTTTTCGAGTTTTAGAAGGCGGTCCCTAAGCTGGGCAGCCTTCTCAAAATCCCATCTCTTTGCCGCCTCGTTTATCTCTTTCCTGAGCTTTTTAAGCATCTTTGACAACTTTTTGGGCTCTATACCCTTCTCCTCAAACTCATGGACAGGGACTGTATAATAGTCCCTTTCGTATATGGATGAGAGTATGTCTACCACATCTTTTTTTATACCCTCCGGGGTTATCCCATGTGTTCTGTTATATTCGAGCTGGATTCTTCTACGTCTTACTGTCTCGGATATGGCCTTGTCCATGGATGCCGTAACTGTATCTGCAAACATGATTACCCTACCGTTTATATTCCTTGCTGCCCTCCCGCAGGTCTGTATCAGCGAGGTCTCAGAGCGGAGGAAACCCTCTTTATCTGCATCGAGGATGGCCACAAGGGAGACCTCGGGCAGGTCAAGCCCCTCTCTCAAAAGGTTCACACCTACAAGGACATGGAATTTCCCTATCCTCAAATCCCTGACAATGGCCACACGTTCAAGGGTATCTATGTCAGAGTGGAGGTATTTTGCCTTTATACCTCTGTCGAGGAGGTAATCTGTCAGGTCCTCGGCAAACCTCTTGGTTAAGGTGGTGACAAGTGCCCTCTCGCCCCTCTCTATTACGGACTTCACCTCTTCAAGGAGAGATTCGAGCTGGTTTTTTGCAGGTCTGACCTCTATCTCGGGGTCCATGAGTCCTGTAGGCCTTATTATCTGTTCTATTATACAACCTTTTGACTGCTCCAGTTCATATCTTGCTGGGGTTGCTGAGACATAGAGGATTTGGTTTGTCCTCTGCCTGAATTCATCGAAGGTAAGAGGTCTATTGTCAAGGGCAGAGGGGAGTCTGAAGCCGAACTCCACAAGGGTCTGTTTCCTCGAGCGGTCACCCCTATACATGCCATTAAGCTGGGGTATGGTTACATGGCTTTCGTCTATTATTATAAGTGCATCCTTCGGTAGATAATCCATGAGTGTCGGGGGTGGCTCACCTGGTCTTCTCCCTGTCAGGTGTCTTGAATAGTTTTCTATGCCCTGGCAGTAGCCTATCTCCTCCATCATCTCTATATCATATTTTGTCCTCATCTCAAGCCTCTGTGCCTCGAGGAGCTTGCCCTGAGCTCTAAGCACTGACAGATGCTCTTTCAATTCATGTCTTATGGACTCTATGGCCATCTCAAGGGTCTGCCTGGGCATGACATAGTGGGATGTGGGAAAGATGGTGCATTGTCGTAGCTCCTCCATCACCAGACCTGTTAAAGGGTCTATGATATAGAGAGACTCAATCCTGTCATCCTCTATGGATACCCTGAATGCCCTCTCCTCCTCATAGGCAGGGAAGATGTCAATATGGGGACCCCTCACCCTGAATCTTCCCCTATAGAAATCTATGTCATTCCTCTCATACTGTCCCTGGATGAGCATCTCCATGAGGTCCTGCCTTGTAAGCTCCATGCCCCTCTCCAGTCTTATAAGCATACCATAGTATGCCTCCGGGGAACCCAATCCATATATGCAAGATACACTTGCCACAATAATGGTGTCCTCCCTCTCAAAAAGGGCATTTGTGGCAAGAAGCCTCAGTTTATCGATCTCCTCGTTTATGGATGAGTCCTTTTCTATGTATGTATCTGTGGATGGTATATATGCCTCTGGCTGATAGTAATCATAGTAGCTTACAAAAAAATGGACCTCGTTTTCAGGGAACAGTGTCTTGAATTCTGTAAACAACTGGGCAGCCAGGGTCTTGTTATGGGAGATGATAAGGGTCGTCTTCTGGACACGCTCTATTACATTGGCCATGGTGAATGTCTTACCTGAACCTGTAACACCTAAAAGGACCTGGTGCTTAACACCTTTTTTTATGTTCTCGGCAATCCTTGCAATGGCATCAGGCTGGTCACCTGAAGGCCTATAATCGCTTATTAGTCTAAACCTCTTCATAGGCATGGATTCCTATCCGAGAAAAAGGATACAGGATTATGGAAAAATACTCAAATATTATATACTGTTTTCAACATATGGGATTAGAGGTCTCTATTTGACATAGCTTATGGATAGATGTTAAATTTTTCCAATGAATTTGTTGGCATATCTAAACAAGAAGATATATCTCTATGTATTTAAAGAGATAGTCCAGATACTCCTCCTCTCCATCTTTGTCTTAACTTTTATCATGGTTATAAGCAGGATAGGACAGCTCACTGATTTAATCATTAACAAAGGCGTTGAGATAAAGGATATTTTGCTGCTCATCGTATACTCTTCCCCCCCATATCTAACCTTTACCCTGCCCATGTCTTTTTTACTGTCTACAATAGTTGTCCTGGGCAGGCTCTCCACAGAGAATGAGGTCCTGGCGCTGAAGGCAAGCGGCATAAACCTCAAGTATCTCTTTATACCTGTAGTCTTGATAGGGTTTTTAATATCCTTTCTGGGGGTCTTGAATACAGTTATACTCCTGCCCAATAGCGGCAATCTCTTCAGACAGACACTTATAAATGTAGTAAAAAAAGGTATCACCATAGAAGACAGGGAGGGTATTTTTAACGACAATATACCCGGGGTTGTCATATACATAGACAAAGTGGATAAGGATAATAAGCGGTTGAGCGGGATACTCGTGTCCGATGACAGGGATAGGGACATAAAGCAGATGATCTCTGCAAACAGGGGTATTATACACCTGGACCCTGTAACCCTTGATTTGAACTTCTTGCTTGAGGATGGCAACCTCCATAGATGGGAGAAAAAGAAAGATATATACAGGAACCTCTATTTTAAACAATACACATTTTCCATGAACCTTGAGAAGAATGTCCCCCAGAATGTCCCTCTGAGGAAAAGACCCTATGAGATGGACACAAAGGAACTGAAAAAGGCCATGATAAACGCCAGTGCCCTTGACAGATACGACATAATGCTTGAGATATTTAAAAAGTTCTCCATACCCCTTTCTTCCATTTCCTTTATGTTCCTTGCTGTCCCTCTGGGTATAAGAAGGAGGGTGGAGGGTAAGTTTTCAGGCATATTGTATAGCCTGCTTTTGTTTATCCTGTACTATGTGCTGATGGCATTTACAGAGAATATGGGCAAGACATTGGGCGTGCCAGCCTTTATAACATCATTTATGCCCAATATCGTTGTTATCCTCATAGGCCTCGGCTTTCTTAGAAACCTAAATTTTGAGGAATATACCACCATATCAGAGAAGATAAGACACAGATGGAAGGGATATATTGAAAAGACTAAATAGATACCTCATTACCCATGTATTAAGATACCTGGTCATCACAGAGATTGCAGGGATTGTAGTCTTTGTAACCATAGAGTTTTTCGAGCACATGGATATATTTACTGCCTCTATGGGCAATTTTATAAACAGTATTGTTTATCTCATCCTGAGGACACCTTATTATATAAACCTTATTCTGCCCCTTGCATTCCTCATATCCATGCTCATACAGCTTATACTCATGATAAGAAACAACGAGATTATTACTTTGAGGACATCAGGTATAAGCACCCTTTCCATGATGATACCCTTTGCTGCCCTTTCATTAGCCCTTGTTCTCTTCTCCTTCGGGCTTTCAGAATGGATTAAACCCTTTACATCCTCTGCATCAGACTATATATACAGGGTAAAAATAAAAAAAGAAGAGCCCTATGTCTTTTTTAAAAACGACAGGATATGGTTCAAAAGGGGCAATGTTATAAATAACATAGACTCTTATGACCCAAAAAGGGATATAATCAATGGTCTCACAGTGATTGAGCTGTCTGACGATTATTCAATCAAAAAAAGGCTCGATGCAAAAAAAGGAATCTGGGATAATGGCTCATGGACATTCTTTAATGTTATAGAGAGGAGCTTTGACAAGGATACCATCATAGAGAAGAAGACCTTCAGCGAGATGAAGGATATTATCAAGGAAAACCCTGCGATATTCAAGGCAACAGAGAGGAATCCAGAGGATATGGGCTATGGTGAACTATCAAAATACATAAAAAAGATGAGGAGGGATGGTCATGATGTAAGGCGTTACCTTGTGGACCTCTACAATAAGGTATCTTTCCCCTTTATAAATCTTATCATGGTCTTCGCTGCCTTTTCCGTAGGCCTCAGGTATGCAAAGACAAAACACATATCAAAGGGGATATTTACAGGCATCTCTGTGGGTATACTCTACTGGTTTTTTCACTCCATATCCCTTTCATTTGGATACTCTGAAATATTCCCACCCATCTTTGCTGCCTGGTTTGCAAATATCTTCTTTTTTTCCCTTGGCATAATTGGTATTGTAACGCTCAGGACATAAAAAATTAAAGAAAGGATAATAATGAAGGCTTATCTTGATATTGAAACAGACAAAAGAGGCAATATATGCGTGATAGGTGTCTATACAGATGTCTATGGTTTTATGCAGTTAAAGGGGAGCAGCATAACAGCAGACAACCTCTCAAGCATCATAAACATCGCCGATACCATTGTAACCTTCAATGGCGACTACTTTGACCTGCCTCAGATTAAAAAGTGCCTTGACCTTGACCTTAAATCTACCCATAAGTCCATTGACCTCTTGAAGATTAAAAGGAGGCTGGGTATTAAAGGGGGTCTCAAGGAACTGGAAAAGATGTTCGGGATAAAGAGAAAGACAGAGGGTATAAACGGCTATAATGCCATGACCCTCTGGGAGATATACGTAAAAAAAGGTAGAATTGATGCCCTTAATCTACTTCTGGAATACAACAGGGAGGATGTCCTGAATCTTATCCCCCTGGAACAGATACTGCTTGACAGATATGGAGGAATGATGCCATGACAGAGGTCTTCGAGCTTCAATCACAGTATAATAGAATAAAGGGGGTCATTATAACCCCTGATAAAGAGGGAAAATACCCCTGTGTCATACTATCCCATGGGCTTGTCAGTTCTAAAGAGAGTTCTAAATATATTGCTGTCTCAGAGGTCTTCAGGGAGGCCGGAATCGCCACATGCAGATTTGATTACCATGGCTGTGGAGAAAGCACAGGGAGGATTGAGGACACAACCCTTACCATAAGGATAGAGAACCTCGACTGTGTCACGGCATACATCTCAGGACACAGGCTGATAGACCCGGAGAGAATTGGTATTCTGGGCAGCAGTTTCGGGGGTGTCACAGGCCTGATAAAGGCCTCAAGGGACAAAAAAATAAGGTGTCTTTCCTTCTGGGCAACACCTTATACACTTAAGAGGGAAAAAGGAAATACCATATCTGATATAAGATTCAGCGATGACATCTTTGATGATTTTTCAAGGTATGATATCCTTGCCGAGGCAAAGAACGTCTCCCATGCCCTGGGTATACACGGTGATATGGACGAGGTTGTCCCTTATCATGAGGGCATAACTATCTTTAACAGCATCAAGGAACCAAAGAGGCTTGAGATTATAAAAGGGGGGGATCATATTCTATCCCACCCAGACCATAGACAGAGGGCTATTGACCTTGCATTAGAGTGGTTTTCTGGTTTCCTCCTCCATATTTGAACCCTCTGGTTTATGTCTTTTTTCCCATTTGAGTTTCACCCTGTCCTTTATCAAGTCCCCCACGACGTTGCTTAGGCCTATGCCAAGGGCAAGGGAAAGGGTCAATATAATACCGCCGAAAATAATAAGAAAACTAATGTTTATGATGGTGTTTCCTATCCCGATATACTCAAAGACTATGCCAAAGGTGATGATGATGAGGAATATCCTTATGCTCTTGGATATTAAGTCCCCATATTTAATGTTTGCGTTCTCACAGGCCATGTAGATTAGCCTGCTGAGAAAGTTACTGAATATAATCCCCATCACCACAATCAAAAGGGACACAATAATGCTGGGTAGGGCTGCGGATATCCTTGATGCATATTCGCTGAACTGACTTATACCTATAAAATTAAGGCCGAATGAGAAGAATACGACTATAAAAAGCCAGAAGGCTATCTTGCCTATAATCATGGATGGCAGCGTTGTAACCCCTCCTTTTTTGAGGAAGTTGACAATCCCTGCATCCTCTGCCCACCTGTCGAATTTGAATATCATCAACAGCTTTGCCAAGAGCTTTTTTATGAACCAACTTATTATAAAGCCACCTATCATGACAATAATCATGACAATTATATTGAGAAAGATGTCTGTAAAATTCTCGTAGAGGTCTAAGAAAAGGTCCCTTAAGAATTCAATCATAATAAAAATCTTATTAGATATATGTGGATTAGTCAATGGAAAACAAGATTTTTTATTGACATAGGTGATTTTTTGTATAAAACTTAAAAAATAATAAAAAACAAAGGGGGAACAGATGATGAAAAGAGCTATTTTTATCGGGTTCGTTGTGCTTGCCTTTATGGCATCCTTTTTTGTCCTTGCCGAGGCCAAGGTCATTGTCAAATATGGCCATGTGGGGCCTCCTGTCCATCCCCAGCACAAGGCTGCTGTTGCATTTGCCAAATACGTGACAGAAAAGACAAAGGGTGAGATAGAGGTGCAGGTATTCCCGCTTGGCCAGTTAGGTGGTGAGCGTTCCATGACAGAGCAGGTCCAGTCAGGGACACTTCACATGACAGCGGTTACCTCAGGTGTCCTCTCTAACTTTGTCCCCCAGATGGGCATAATAGAGCTTCCATTTATATACCCTAACAGGGAGGTGGCATATAAGGTCCTCGATGATAAAGAGGTTAGGGAGAGGTTTGCAAAGTTCTGTGATGAAAAGGGTTTCATTTTTATTGGGTATACAGAAAATGAGTTCAGGGACATCACAAACTCAAAAAGACCGATACGTAAACCTGAGGACTTGAAGGGTTTAAAGATAAGGGTTATTGAAAGCCCTGTATTTATCGACACATTCAAGGCACTGGGTGCAAACCCCACACCCCTTCCATTCCCGGAGATATATAATGCGCTACAGCAGAAGGTCATTGACGGTCAGGACAACCCCATATATACCTCTATCATGATGAAATTCACAGAGGTAAACAAGTTTGCCACCATAACAAACCACATACTCACAGAGTGCCCTGTTATAGTTAACAAGAAGTTCTGGAACTCTCTGACACCGGAGCAACAGAAGATATTCCGTGAGGCAGCAGATGTACAGGTCAAGGTAAACCGTGAGGAAAACGCCAAAAACAGAGTAGAGGCCCTTGATAAGGCAAAGGCACAGAAGGTGGATGTGGTAATACTCACAGAAAACGAACTCAAGGCCTTCAGGAATGCTGTAAAGCCAGTCCTCGAGAAATATAAAGGGGTATTCGGTGCAGAATGGTATAATTTCTACATGAAAAAGATAGACTACTATTCCAAGAAGAAATAGACCAAACAAAAAGGGGTCATTAAGACCCCTTTTTCATATCTCATGGATAACCTTATAAAAAAAATCAATAAACTGGAGGAGTGGACAGCAGGTATTACACTTTTAGGTCTTGCTATCCTTACCTTCTTTGAGACAATGCTGAGATATACTGTATCTTATTCCTTTTCCTGGTTCCAGGAGCTTGCCAACTATATGATAATCTTTACAACATATCTATGTGCATCTATAGGTGTTAAATACGGCACCCATTTCTCCATGGAGGCCCTTACAGAATACATGCCGGACAGGATAAGCCACGCCCTGAAGACCTTAGCATACCTCATATCAGGTCTTGCTGTGCTGCTTTTTATCTACTATGGCATAATGCACATACAGTCTGTTATAAAATTCGGTGTGAAAAGCCCGGCAATGCAGATGCCCATGTATATCCCCTATATCTCCATACCCCTTTTCTCCCTGACCATGTCTTTCAGGTTCTTTGCCCTGTCATGGAAACACTTCAGGAGATTTTTAAGAAATGAGCCATACGAAAAGGTCCGCAAAAAGGAGGCACGGTGAACCTCACCCTCATCTTTATATGCTTCTTTGTCCTCCTAACATTGAGCGTACCCATATCCATTGCCCTTGTAACAACAACTGCCATATACCTATTTTTTGTAGCCCATACACCCCTGACATCCCTTATCCAGCAACTTTTTAATGGACTGGATAACTTTATACTCCTCGGTGTCCCTTTTTTTATCCTTGCCGGGAATATAATGGCCGAGGGCGCCATATCCGAGAGGCTTGTGAATATAATGAAGTTATTTGTGGGCAGGTTCACAGGTGGGCTCGCCCTGGCATCTGTTATGGCATGTATGTTTTTTGCAGCCATATCCGGCTCTTCCCCGGCCACGGTTATTGCCATTGGGAGTATAATGATGCCTGCATTGATAAAGGAGGGATACGGAGAACGATTCTCTATAGGCCTCCTCACATCATCGGGCTCCCTGGGCATCCTCATCCCCCCGAGCATACCAATGATACTATATGCCCTTGTCATGAATGTATCTGTGGCAGAGATATTCATGGCAGGATTCTTGCCGGGCATCTTTATCGGGCTCAGTCTCATGACATATTCTTATGTTATGGCAAAAAGACACGGCTGGTATTCAAAAGGTGGCTACACATTCAAAGAGGGTATAAAGATTATAAAAGACGGTCTCTGGGCATTGATACTGCCCCTTATTGTCCTGGGGGGGATATACGGCGGCGTGTTTACCCCTACTGAGGCAGCAGCAGTGTCTGTGGTATATGCCCTATTTGTAGAGATATTCATATATAAAGAGCTAAAGATAGGCAGGCTATTGAATATATGCAGGGATTCGGCAATACTCTCAGGCTGTCTCCTGTTTATACTCTCATGCGCCATGACCTTTATATGGCTTTTGACAGTGGAACAGATACCTGTAAAGCTTGCAGAGATAATAATAAAAAATATAGAAAGCAGATGGCTATTCCTGCTGGCAATAAACGGTATATTACTCATAATAGGCGGGCTTATGGATATTGTTACTGCTGTCATTGTCATATCCCCTGTCCTCGTAGAGACCCTATCGAGATACGATATAAACTATATCCACTTTGGGATTATAATGATTATAAATATCGAATGCGGATTCCTTACACCACCTTTTGGCCTGAATCTCTTTGTCTCAATGGCTATCATGAGACGCTCCCTGGTGGAGATAGGTAGGGCAATATTGCCCTATATTGCCATATTTATAGGTTGCCTCCTTGTCCTCACATATGTCCCTAAGCTCTCCCTTATATTGCCTGAGATATTTCTTAAAAGGTGAAAATATGGGGCAGCAGAGGTCTTTGTAGTATAGTGCAAAGGCCCTTAAAAGATTGTAGAATACATATTCCATGAAAAACAAAGAAGAAAAAAAAGAGGTATCCCTCTCAAAACTATTTCTGTCTTTTCTTAGGCTCGGGGCAACAGCCTTTGGCGGACCGACCATGGTGGCATATATCAGGGAGATGTCGGTAAAAAAATATATGTGGTTAAGCCAGGATGAATTCAAAAACGGTGTTGCACTATGCCAATCAATTCCAGGGGCTACTGCCATGCAGATGGCCGGGTATGTGGGCCTTGTAAAAAGGGGGCTGCCAGGGGCTATTGCTACCTTTTCTGGTTTTGGTCTGCCTGCCTTTGCCTTTATGCTCTTTTTGAGCTGGCTATATACCATCTATGGTGGTCTACCTTTGGTTACATCCCTCTTTAATGGTCTACAGGTTATAGTGGTGGCTATTGTAGCCAATGCAACATACATATTCGGAAGGGATACCATGAAGGGATATGGGGATATCATTATAGCCCTTTTATCTGCTGGTGCCTTCTGGGCTGGTATAAGCCCCTTTCTTGTCATAATAGGTGCAGCCTTGGTAGGCATGGCTATATATAAGGCACAAAAAAATCCCGCATCTGCAAAAGAAAATGGAAATAGAAACAGGTCTGTGTATCTTTTTCTCTTCCCTGTTGCCTTTACTGCCCTGGGTGTCATAATACTATTCGCAGTAAATAAAAGGCTCTTTGAGCTTGCACTGCTCATGTTGAAGATCGATTTATTTGCCTTTGGCGGTGGTTTTGCATCGCTTCCCCTTATGCTCCAGGAGGTGGTTCATGCCAGGGGCTGGATAGATAGCAAGACCTTTATGGATGGTATAGCACTGGGTCAGGTAACACCGGGCCCTATTATTATCACGGCTACATTTGTGGGGTTTCTCACCAATGGTTTAGCTGGTGCATCCATTGCCACCCTGGCCATATTTATCCCATCCTTTACACTCCTTATCCTTGGCGGAGATATATTCAACAGGCTCAAGGGTTCTGTGGTCTTTCAAAATGCTACAAAAGGCATATTTGCCTCTTTTGTTGGACTCCTCCTGTTTGTTACATTTAAGTTTGCGTTTGCCGTCTCATGGAATGCTATTAAGGCCCTCCTATGCGCCGGTGCTATTTTTGCCCTCTTCAAAAAGATTGACATTATCTACATTGTCCTTGCAGGGGCTGTGATTTCCATGGTTTTTATGTGACCTTTTTTTATTCACAAGATATACAAATTGTGTTCACATCCTGTATCCTTAACCACTATCAATGCTGCGTCTTTTATGCGTTGACGTTTTTCAATATGTCTGTTATTATTCTTATGCAGGGTGGTTAACTACTTTTATTTGATTTGATGTAAAATACAACAAACTGTAACTGCCATGCTTTTGCCGTACTTTTTATTGCAATACCCGTATAAGGTATTTAATGAAGTTATAAATCAACTTCGTTTTAGTAAGCTGTGAGATTATAAATTAAAAAAGTCTGTAGTCTATAGTCTACATTCTGTCTATTAGGCTTTTTGCTCCTGCCTTGGCAGGATTGAATTTTATTGGATTATTAAAACCATATCCCAGGAAAGGGATAGGTTTAAAACCTCTTAAAAAGAAAGGAGAAATTATGCCAGAGGTAGATGAATCAGAAAGGGAAAAACAGTTTTACACGGATATCCCTGTAAAGAACAGACCTTTTTTCCTGAAGGGCTGTAATAATCTGGACTGGGGCATGAAAAACCGTCTGTCCAAGATATTTAATCCAAAAACAGGTAAGACCGTAATGCTCGCCATTGACCATGGATATTTTCAGGGACCTACAACAGGCCTTGAACGTGTAGATGTAACAATCCTGCCCCTTCTGCCATATGCAGACACACTTATGCTGACCCGTGGGATATTGAGGGCTATAATACCGCCTACCTTTGATAAAGGGATAGTCTTAAGGGCAAGCGGGGGACCCAGTGTCTTAAACGAACTCTCCAATGAGGAGATTGCCATAGATATAGATGAGGCAATACGCCTAAATGTAGCTGCCATGGCTGTCCAGGTCTTTATAGGCGGTCAATTCGAGACCAAATCTGTCCATAACATGACAAGACTTGTGGATATGGGAAACCGCTACGGTATACCTGTCCTTGGTGTAACAGCAGTGGGTAAGGATATGGGAAGGGATGCAAAGTATATGCGCCTTGCCTCAAGGATACTTGCTGAGCTCGGTGTGACCTATGTAAAGACATATTATACGGAAAAAGACTTTGATACTGTTACTGCATCATGCCCGGTTCCTATAGTTATTGCTGGCGGCAAGAAACTCCCGGAAAAGGATGCCCTTACCATGGCCTACCGTGCCATCCAGGATGGGGCAGCAGGTGTGGATATGGGCCGCAACATATTCCAGTCTGATTCCCCTGTTGCCATGATAAAGGCGATAAGGAAGATTGTCCACGATAGAGAAAAGCCAGAGGCTGCCTTTGAGTTTTTCCTGGAAGAGAAAAACAGGTTAGAGGGGAACAAGAAGAGGAAAACCTGATAGATGCTGGTAGGGATGTATTATAATAACAAAAGGGTGGAACTGGAGGAGATGCCTGTTCCAGAGGTAGGCCCCCATGATATACTTATAAAGGTCATGGCAAGTGGTATATGCGGCAGCGATGTCCTTGAGTGGTATCGTATAAAAAAGGCACCCCTTGTTTTAGGCCACGAGGTAGCCGGGGAGGTAGTAGATGTAGGTAACAGTGTAAAACAATTCAAGAAAGGAGACAGGGTCTTTACCACACACCATGTCCCCTGCGGCCAGTGTTACTTTTGCCAGCGTGGACACGAAACAGCCTGCCATTTCTTCCAGACAAAGAATAATTTTACCCACGGCGGCTTTTCTGAATACCTTAGGGTATCCGGGAAAAGCGTTGAGACAGGGACACTTGTTTTGCCCGATACTGTATCCTATGAAGAGGGGTCGTTTGTAGAGCCTCTGGGGACTGTAGTGAGGGGCATAGATGCCATAGACCTAAAAGAGGGTGATACGGTTATAGTCCTTGGATGCGGTATTGCAGGATTACTGATGATTAAAATGTGCCTTAGCCACGGTGCAGGCAAGATTTTTGCAACAGACATAGATGGTTACAGGCTTGAGGCAGCAAGGAGATTAGGCGTAGGGGATGCCCTACATGCCCGAGAGGATATAGAGGGCACCTTGAGGACAAAGAATAATGGCAGGCTTGCAGACAAGGTAATAGTCTGTGCTGGCTCCCTATCAGCAGCACAGCAGTCCCTAAAACTTGTGGAGAGAGGCGGGACAATACTCTTTTTTGCTGTCCCCAACCCAGGGGATATGGTGGAGATAGACCTGAGCCCATTCTGGAGAAACGATGTAACTATAAAGACCTGTTATGGTGCTGCACCTATGGATAATATAAAGGCCCTTAGTCTTATAGAAAAAAAGATAATCACTGTCACAGACCTGATTACCCACAGGCTTAGTCTTAAGGACATTGGCATGGGGTTTGATATTGTTGCAAGAGGGGAAGATTGCCTTAAGGTCATCATAATGCCCTTTGAATAATGGATGATTTTTATGAAGAAAACTGTTCAGCAAAAACATGGGGTTGTATTGATTACAGGACAAAAAAATAGGGACTTAACCGCTATCAGGTCTCTTATAAAAAATGGTCTTCCTGACGCAAGACTTATAGTTGTCGAGGATATAAAAGATGGCCTCCAGAACCTACACAAAGATTCTGACGGTATTGTAATAACAGACAACAAGATATTTACCTCCCTTTTGTCCAAGGCATCAAAAGAAAAGAAAAAACATACCTGTATGGAGGTAGAAAAGGAACTAACGGCATGTGAAGAGCGATACAGGGAGCTCTTAAATAATATGAAGATAGGCGTTATCATCTATGAGACCCAGGATAATGGAGAGACATTTATCATAAAAGACTTAAACAGAGGTGCAGAGACCATTGAAAAGGTAAAGGGTGAAGAGGTAATAGGTAAGAGGGTTGACCATGTCTTCCCTGGTATCCACCGATTCGGTCTTGTAGAGGTATTAAAGAAGGTATACAGAACAGGGATACCAGAACACCACCCTATAGGGCTATATAGTGATGAGCGTATAGAGGGCTGGCGGGATAACTATCTATACAGACTTCCATCTGGGGAGATAGTTACTGTCTACACCGATGAGACAGACAGAAAACAGGCAGAATATGCACTCCAGAAGAGTGAAGAGAGGTATAGAAATATATTTGAGAATATCTCGGAGGGGATATTTCAGACAACCCCTGAAGGCCGTTATCTATTGGTAAACCCTGCCCTTGCCAGCATGTATGGCTTTGAATCCCCGGAAGAGATGATAAATACTGTAAAAGACATACAACAACACTATGTAAATCCTGAGGACAGGGTAAGGTTTAAAAGGCTCATAGAGTCACAGGGTTATGTAAAGGGTTTTGAGGCAAGTCAGTATCACAGGGATGGCTCGACCATCTGGATATCTATTAATGCCCATGTTGTCCGTGATGAAAAAGGTAAGGTAGCCTACTATGAAGGTACAGCAAAGAATATTACCATGCGAAAAAAGGCAGAAAGAGAGCTACTGGAACAGCAAGAGCAGCTCAGGGCACTATCAACAAGGCTTGTGGAGATAGAGGAGACCGAGAGGAGGAGGATATCCCAGGAGCTCCACGATAGTGTTGGTCAGAACTTAACTGCCTTAAGTATAAATCTGAACATTATTGCCTCTCAATTGCAGGATGCCCCGGATACTGTCATGTCTCGTTTAAAGGATTCACTAATCATCCTGGAACAGACAACAGAGAAGATCCGTGATGTCATGAGCGACCTTAGGCCTTCTGTCCTTGATGACTACGGGCTTTTAGCCGGTCTTAGATGGTACGGGAGGTTGTATAGCACAAGGACAGGGATAGCTGTTGCTGTGGATGGGGATGACCCGGCTGAGAGGCCCAGCGTGTCTGTTGAGAATGCGCTTTTTAGAATATCCCAGGAGGCGCTGACCAACATAGCAAAACACTCAAGGGCAACAGAGGTCTTAATCAGACTCTATGTTAAAAACAGTATACTCCATCTCTCCATAGAGGATAATGGCACAGGCTTTGACATGGAAGAGGTAGCCCACCACAACAAGGGGATAAAACAGGCCATAAATCGTGAGGGTTTTAAGGAAAAAAGAATAAAGTGGGGTTTGACCACAATGAGGGAGAGGGCAATATCTATAAAAGGTAATATACGCATTGAATCTCAGAAGGGAAAAGGGACAAAGATTATAGTGGATGTCCCTGTTTAATAATGATTCTGTGTAGATGATATAACGAATAAAAGGTGACCATGCCAAAGAGAGAATCAGATAAGATTACTGTATTCATCGCCGATGACCATGCTGTCCTGAGAGAAGGGCTTAAACTCCTTATTGAGTCCAGAGAGAACATTGTGGTGATCGGTGATGCTGACAATGGAAGGGAGGCTGTCAGGCAGGTTAAGAATATCAAACCAGATGTAGTTATCATGGATATTGCCATGCCGGAACTGGATGGGATAGAGGCTACAAGACAGATAACAGAGGTATCACCATACACAAGCATTATTATACTATCCATGCACTCATCACCAGAGTATGTCCACAGGTCCATAGAGGCAGGTGCAACAGGCTATATATTAAAAGAGTCAGCGGCAACAGAGATAATAAATGCTGTGATAACAGTGGCCTCAGGTAGACGATATCTCAGCAAAAAAATCTCTGAACAGGTCATAGATGATTATTTCAGACAGAGGAGGACAGGGGATAAGGACAGCATCCTGTCACAGCTAAGCCCGAGGGAGATGGAGATACTCAAACTCGTAGTGGAGGGCAAGTCAAGCTCTGAGATTGCCAATAAGATTTTTATCTCACCCAAGACAGTGGAGACATATAGGAGCAGGATTATGCAGAAGCTCAATATAAACGATATAACAGGTCTTGTTAAGTTTGCCATAAGACACGGCATAACAACGGTAGATTGATTTTGCCCCTGGGCACATCCTTGAGACCTATTTTGATTTTGCATATTGGTTTGTTATGATACAGGCCTTGCGGTATAAATCAAAGATACCCCAAATCTAATGCCTTTGATATTACAGATTTTATCAAACAATCCTTACAAAAAAATTCAAAAACTCCTTACATACAAAAAATAAGGAGATTGCTAAATTTATCACATGAAGATGCACCTGAATATGTCAATACTCACCGGGCGAGACGCCATATCTTACCCCCACCTAACCCCCCTTCTTAAAAAAGTAGGATTTAAACGTCTCGCCTTTCCTCTATAAAAGGAGCATCTTTTGGGGCATAACATCCTCATCGTAGAAGACCATGACTTTGTAAGAAAATCCCTTAAAGACTGGCTATGTTCCATATTTCCCGATTACAGGATTGTTAGTGCAAAAACCGGTGAAGAGGCTGTTGCTGTGGCAAGGGATATATTACCCAGTATTGTGATAATGGATATAAGCCTGCCCGGCATAAATGGTATTGAGGCAACAAAGCAGATAAAGAATATGGACCCATGTGCCCGTGTGGCAATACTTTCCATACATGAAGATGAGGTCTACAAAAAAGATGCCACCCTTGCCGGTGCAAGTGCATATGTCCCAAAGAAGGCCATGCACACAGAGCTCATCCCAACTATAAAGATGCTATTGTCGGAAAAAACCTGAACAAACAAAAGGGCTGCCTGAAGGCAGCCCTTAATTTTTTATCCTGTTTTCAGGCCTTTGTTATCTCAAAGGACAGCTGACCGTCTTCATATTTAATGGGTCTGATGGATACATCCATCCCCACCTTTATATCCTCTGGCTTCAGGTCACCGGAAAGCCTGGCAAAGAGCTTCAGGCCGCCGTCATACTCTACTACACCCATTGTGTAGGGGCAGTCCTTCTCAAACCCATAAGGTGCATAGTATGCTATTGTGTATGTCTCGAGTTTACCCTTTTTGGGCATCTCAAACCAGTCCATATCCTTTGAAAGGCATGCAGCACAGTCTGCCCTTGGTGGAAAATACTTGGCACCGCACTGTTTACATACAGTCCCCTCTATCTTTCCTTCTGCAAGAAGGTCAACAAATTTTGCTGTCTTAGTCATCCCTGTAAAGCTTTTTCTACCGAATTTCTCAAAACCCATATTTCACCTCCCGAATATAGTTACATTTCCATAGAGTCCAACACCACCCACATTGTGGACAAGACCGATATCAGGCTCACCGGGCACCTGCATTGGACCTGCCTCTCCGCGGAGCTGTAAGACTATTGTCCTTATCTGTGAACCACCTGTTGCGCCGATGGGGTGACCTTTAGATAAAAGACCGCCATCCACATTAACAGGTATCCTGCCTTCTTTGTATGTTGCCTTTTCCCTGATAAGCTGTTTACCTTCACCCATAGGTGCAAAACCAAGGCCTTCATATGCCATAATCTCTGCTATAGTGAAGCAGTCGTGGACCTCGGCAACCTTTACATCGCTGGGTTTAATGCCTGCCATCTTGTATGCCTGCTCTGCTGCCTTATAACCTACGCTCAGACCCTTGGAGAAATCCGGTCTTGATGCCATGTTCACTGCTTCAGATGCAGCGCCTATACCTAGTATCCATACAGGCTTCTTTGAGAATGCCTTTGCCTTCTCTGCATTGGCAAGTATTATACATGAACTCCCGTCTGCATTGGCACAGGCATCACCAACCCTGAGCGGCCATGCTACAGGTGCAGCCATCCTTGCATCAGGGTTATTCGGGTCAAAATCAGATGCCTTTACACCCTTTCTGTAGACAGCCCTCTCATTAATCTGACCGTAGGTGCCTGATTTTATCCTCACGTTCATCAGGTCATCATGGGTAAGACCATTTTTTGCCATATATGCCTGGGCATAAAGGGCATAGTATGCAGGCATCATGGTTCCAAAGGGTGCCTCCCACTGGATATCTGCACCACGTCCCATCCTCTCCTGTGATTCAGCGGATGTAATCTCTGACATCTTCTGAAAACCGAGGACAACAACCACATCATGTAACCCGCTTTTAATCATGCTGTATGCAACCTTTACCCCGGTACTGCTTGAGGAGCAGACTGTCTCTACATAAAACGTAGGCTGGGGGATTAATCCCAGATACTCTGCAAGCACCCCAGCAGGTGACCTCTGTTTGTCGTATTCAGGGGCTGAACAGAATACAGATGCATCTACATCCTTATTGGTTATGCCTGCATCCTGCATGGCCTCTCTGAATGCCTCAAAAGCCAATTCCCTGATGGAGCCTTCGTATCCCCTTACAAAATTGCTCTGGCCCACACCAATCACTGCAACATCTTTTGCCATAAATCCCTCCTTCACAAATGGTTTTTTTGTTTTTTTGCTCGCTGATACAAATAAACAAAGCGGTTATGTTCTCTCATGTCCTTGGAAAAGACATGGGTTCCATCATTTTTTGATACAAAGTAGAGGTAGTCAACCTGTGCCGGATTTAATGCTGCCTTTATAGAGGCATAGTCAGGACTACATATGGGGCCTCTTGGCAGCCCCTTGAATCTGTATGTGTTATAAGGTGTGTATGTTGTGATATCCTTTTTTGTAATGGGTGTAGCGAATCTCCCGGTCCCGTAGATAATGGTGGGGTCACAGTCAAGGGACATACCCCTTTTCAATCTATTATGGAACACGGCGGATATAAGGGGCTTTTCATCCTTCAATCTCGCCTCTTTTTCTATCATGGAGGCTATAGTAAGGGTACTGTGGACATCAAGACCCATCTCCGTCATCCTGTTTTTTATATCCTCTCTCTCGAATAGATTTAGTGTCTTTTTTGCGATTATGCCGATAAACCTCTCCGGCTCTATCTCCCTGCTGTAAAAATATGTCTCAGGACTAAGATAGCCCTCAATGGTATCTGCCTTGATGCCCAGAGAAATGAGAAATTCAGGGTCTTTTGCTATCTTCAGGAACTCATCTGCCTTCATTATACCGGCCTTATCTATACTTTCAGCAATATTGTATATATTATGCCCCTCTATAACCCTCAATACATATATCTTTCTCTCGCCATTGCCCATCTTCCTCACCACCTCTATGGTGGACATATCCCTTGACAGCTCATATTCACCAGCAATGAGCCTGCCCCCGTAGAGCATAGAACATAAAAGAAAAAGATATCTGGAGCTTATAACCCCATTCTGCTTTAGTATCTCTGATATACCATTAAGGCTCGTCCCGTTAGCTATAACTATATTGACCTTCTGCCTCTCCAGGTGATTTGGCACACTGGCCATTATTATTGTCTGGGTTATTAAAAAAAAGACAATGGATATGGCAATGATAAATCTATTTTGACCTTTTTGCATCAAGATACCCCTGGAGTATTATCTGGGCTGCCATCATATCAATTAATGGCTTTCGCTTCATATGTCTAACCGATGCCATATCAAAGACCCTGTGCGCCTCATTTGTGCTAAACCTCTCGTCCCAGAGGACAACAGGGATGGATGTATTTGTCTTTATGGCATCCACAAAATCAATGACCCCTTGCGCCCTTTTCCCTATGGAGCCATTGAGGTCTTTTGGCAACCCCACTACAAGCTCACTGACATCGTATTCATCCATTACCTTTTTTAGCTCTTTGATATCTTCTTTTAGCGATACCCTTCTGTAGACCTTCAGACCCTGGGCAATAGACATGGTAGGGTCAGATAAAGACATGCCTATCTTTTTATCACCGACATCAAGACACAGGATACGCATTTATGTCTTTGTATTATAACAGTTTATATTGAAGATTCAAGAATAAAATTAGGTCTCTCTATTTATAATCTCTTTTACCTCACAGCCTAAAACACCCCTGTATAACCTCAAAGAGATATCCTCGCCCTGGGATACCTGTCTGTTATCGTATATGACCTCTTTTGTCTTTACTTTCTGGGCAATGCTATATCCCCTTTTGAGGATATTGTCAGGGTTCAGGTCGTATAGCCTCTGGACAAGCCCCTGAAATGCCTGTCTTTTATTCAACATATACACAGAGAGGTTGTGAAACATATTGTTCACGAGCTCATCGAGATACATCCTGTATGAGACGATAAAATCCCGCCTATCTTTTAATTCCATCATAGACTGATATAGAGAAAACCTCTTCCTCTCCAGTATATCTATCATGGACTGGATAAGATCCTCCCGCATCTGGTCTATCAAATCACATAGTTCTCTTTTATCAGGTACAGCAATGCCTGCTGCTGCAGTTGGCGTAGGTGCCCTCACATCAGCGGCAAAGTCTGCTATGGTAAAGTCTATCTCATGACCCACACCGGATACAACAGGTATAAGTGATGCAAATATTGCCCTTGCCACCACCTCCTCATTGAAGGGTGCCAAGTCCTCCAGGGAGCCACCCCCTCGACCAAGGATGATTACATCCACCTCCCTCGTCATATTGAGGTATTCTATGGCCTTTGCTATCTCATAACATGCATCATCACCCTGAACCTTTACAGGATAGATAATAACAGACATATTGGGGTATCTCTGGAATATTATCTTTAACATATCCCTTATTGCTGCCCCTGCAGGGGAGGTTATAATCCCGATCCTCTGTGGAAGAAGGGGCAGGGTCTTCTTTTTTCCTGCATCGAATATGCCTTCTTTCAGAAGCTTCTCTTTTAGCATCTGGAATTTAAGCTGAAGGAGACCTACGCCCCTTACCTCAAGGGCATCCACAATGAGCCTGTATTCACCCCTTTTTTCATAAACATCTACCCTGCCTTTACATATGACAGATACACCGTCTCTGAACATATCATCAGGGTATCTCCCGTAAAAATTGAACATAACCGCCTTTATTATAGACTGGTCATCCTTTAGGGTAAAATAGACATGTCCTGATGGATATAGCTTGAAGTTGGATATCTCGCCCTCTACTAAAATATCCCTGAACTGATTATTGATGAGGCGTTTTATCTGGCTTGTGAGGGATGTAACCGTATGGATTGTCAGTTGCCAGGAAAGGGGGTTTTTCATTACATGAATGTTTATTATCTCTTTTTGAAATAGTCCTTTACGAGCTTCATAGAGCAGTATTCCCCGCACATGCTGCATACGTCATTGTGGAGTTCCCGGCCTTTCCTAAAGTCTGTTATCTTGTCCGGGTCTATGGCGCACCTTATCTGTCCCTCCCAGTCCAGGGCCTTTCTATATGTGGACATGGCCTCATCCATCTTTAAGGCATTCCTGTTGCCCCTTGCAATATCCGCTGCATGTGCTGCAATCCTCGTCACTATAACACCGTCTCTCACGTCCTGTGGGTCTGGCAGACCAAGATGCTCTGATGGTGTAACATAACAGAGAAAATCAGCACCATAATAGGCAGCAAGGGCGCCGCCTATGGCAGATGTTATGTGGTCATAACCAGGGGCAATATCTGTGACAATGGGACCCAAGACATAAAAGGGTGCATCGTTGCATAGCCTCTTCTGTAAGACAATGTTTGTCTCTATCTGATTGATGGGCACATGACCCGGGCCCTCTATCATAACTTGGACACCATTTTTTATTGCCTCAGAACATAGCTCACCGAGGATTATGAGCTCCTCTATCTGACCCCTGTCTGTTGCATCGGCTATACAGCCTGGCCTCAGGCCATCACCGAGGCTTAGGGTCATGTCATATTTCTTTGCAATCTTAAGGAGCCTATCATAATGTTCATATAGAGGGTTTTCTTTTTTGTTGACTATTATCCATTCGGCAAGGAATGCGCCTCCCCTGCTTACAATCCCGGTGGTCCTCCCCTGCTGTTTTAATCTCTCCAGTGACCTCTGTGTTACACCACAATGGACTGTTATGAAATCCACTCCATCCTGTCCATGTTTTTCTATAACATCAAAGAGCTCATCAGGGTCCATCTTTGTAATGGTCTTTTTCTTTTTTACGGTCTGCACTGCTGCCTGGTATATGGGCACTGTCCCCAGAGGTATACCTGCATGGGCTATTATCTCCCTTCTTATGCTATCTAAATCCCCGCCAGTGCTTAAGTCCATCACTGCATCAGCCCCTGCCTTTTTTGCCATCTCCAGTTTTTCAAGCTCTGTTTTTATGTCTGATTTTTCTGGTGATGTCCCGAGGTTGGCATTTACCTTTACACGCATCCCCTTTCCTACGCCCTTAGGGGTGAAGCTTTTATGTCTGTTATTGGCAAGTATGGCAACCTTCCCCTCTGCTACATAGCCACACAGGATGTTTATATCTATATCCTCATCCCTTGCCACCTGTAGCATGGCATCTGTTACCTTGCCTTTACGTGCCTCTATTATCTGGTTTTTCATGGTCTTATCATCTCCATCTTTTTAATAACTTCAAGGGGTGTTTTACCAAAAAGCCTTATCATAGGCTCTTTTCCCATGTCCCCCTCATCATATATAATATCCGGTGGCCTGTCTATCCCTGATAGGGCATGCTCTGATAGAAAGTCCAGGCTTTTGCCCTCTATCTCCTTAAGTGCCTCCGGCTCTTTCTTTCTATCAAAAAACACAACAGACATGCCTGTTTTTTTTGCCTTCTCTATTGTAGCCTTATCAAACCTTAGGTTGGCACAGGACCTTAAAAAGGGAAAGCGTCTCATCATACCCAGTATAAGGCGGGCTACATGGCTTGAAGAGCCAAAACAGGGCTCACCTTTAATGTATATCCTCTCATTGTGGACAGATATCCTCCCGGGAAAGGCAGCCACATCTCCTATAGCCATTGCATTCTCCAATGCAAACCCCATATTCATCTGGACAGCAGGCACAAACTCTATGGGGTTCATCATCTCAATGAGCATGGCAGCCTGTCTGAGAATCTGTATTACCTCCCACCTGTCTCTATCATAAGAATCTAAGATACCAGAGGAGATGTAGTGGTAACCTGTAGGGGTAATCCTGTAGCTACCATTTAGGAGCCCGTTGAGCTGTGATTCAGACCCATAAAACGCCTCTTGAATAGGGTATCCAAGGCAGAGATAGGATGTTAAAAGCGATGAGAACACACAGCCTGTCCCGTGGATCTCCTTATCTAACCTCATTCTTGTATAGGCTGTTGCCTCTTTTCCATCAAAAAGCAGATCAACAGGTTGACCCTCTATATGTCCGCCCTTGACAACTACAGATTTTGGCCCAAGGCCATATATGGCTTTTGCTGCCCCCTCCATGGACCCTGTGTCTTGAATATCTATACCTGTTAGGGTAGCTGCCTCATCTATATTTGGTGTCACAACAGTTACAAGGGGCAAGAGGGTTTCCTTCAATGCCTCTATGCCTTTTTTTGTAAGGAGTTCTTTTCTGTTTTTAGATGAAAAAACAGTATCGAGGACAATAGGGATTTGTCTATTGTAGGATTTTATAAAGGAGGCAACAGTCTTTACATAGTCCTCATTGAAAAGCACACCGATCTTAATGGCATCTATGCCCATACGTTTTGCAACCTGAAGCATCTCCGAGAACTCCTCAACAGGTATAGGGTAGACCCCGGATACACCATCGGGGTCCTGATTTACTATACAGGTAGGCGCTGAGATACCATGTATGCCCCTTGACTGAAATATCTCTATATCCTTTGTAATCCCTGCACCGTTTGAAGGGTCAAACCCTGCTATGGTAAGTATCTTCTTCATCTTAACTTTTCTATAATGAGCTCAGAGACCTTTTTCCCGGACAGGAGCATACCGCCAAAGATAGGACCCATCCTGTATGAGCCAAAGGTCGCATTTGCGCTCATGCCTGCCACAAATAGACCGGGAAAAACCTCTTTTGTATTCTCCAGGGTCTTTGTCTCTGCCACATCGGCCCACATGGATTTTTCACCCTCTATCTTTCCAGTGGGTGTGTTGAGTCTTATATCCATCTTTTTCTCCAGGACCCTTACAACCTCTATGGGGTGACCTGTTGAGTCAACAACACATCTTGACATAATCGTTAAAGGGTCTACATGGAGTCCGGCCATCTCTACAGCTGTCCAGTTGATGACCACCCCGGCAACCTTATCCTGTCTCACTACAAGGTCCTCTATGCTTATTAGGTTAAATATCTTTGCCCCTGCCTTTACTGCATTGAAGCATATCCCTGATACCGCCTCCACAGAGTCGACAGTGTAATAACCCGGGATATAAGGGGTTGTCTTGATGTTCAACATATCCAGTATGTGTTTGCTTTCCTCCTGGACCACTATCTCATTAAACATCATACCACCGCCCCACATACCACCGCCTATGGAGAGCTTTCTCTCAAAGACAGCTACCTTTAAACCTGCCTTGGCAAGAAAATATGCTGCCACAAGGCCTGAAGGTCCTGCACCGCACACAGCCACATCAAGCTCAAGGTTCGATATGAGTTTCTCTGAAAACCTCTCAATAATCGCCTTTGTAACTATCCTCTCATCTATCATCTGACCACCTTAACTATTTTTTGAATAGCAATATAGCATATTTTGGGGTCAAAGGGTAATAAAATTGAGACCTTTGAAGATGAGAACAGTCTTTATGATTTTATAACTTTTCCAGAAGCCACAGGCCCAAGTCCTTACTAACAATTCCTGAATAGTTCTGATGTCATATCCATCTTCAAGCAGGTGCGCGGCAAAACTGTGCCTCAATGTATGAACAGAAGCCTGTTTTGTTATCCCTGCTTTTATGACAGCATTCCTAAATGCTCTCTGTAGTACATCATGATAAACATGATGACGCCTTATAACATCAGATCGAGGATCCATCGAAAGCGATTGCGATGGAAATAACCAAAACCATCTCCATTCCTTGCCGGCATTCGGATACTTCCTCTCTAATGCTCCGGGCAGTTGAATGCCATTTAACCTTGCATTTCTATCTTTTCATAGATAACTCTGATTTCATTGATATGTTTAATAAGTTCTTCTCTTACAGCTTCAGGCAGCATAGTTCGTCTATCTTTGTCGCCTTTGCCTGAATGAATAATAACAAGACTCTGCTCGAAGTCAACATCCTTTATCCTTAGCTGCAAACACTCCTGCAATCTTAAGCCGCATCCATAAATGAGCCTCGCCATTAACTCGTTGACACCGGACATCTCTGAAAATATCTTTTCTATTTCATTTACCGTCAAAACAACAGGCGGCCTCCGATTTTGTCTTGCCCTTACTGCGCTGATTTCGCCTTAGATATCTTTATCCAATACATAACGATAGAAAAAACAATAGCATTGAGCACCTGATTCTGGGTTGAGGCAGAAACCTTTTTCACAACAGCAAGATAGCTTAGAAAATCCTGAATATCCTTGCCCTCTGAATATAGAGGCTGCTTCCCATTAATAAATCCCTGAAACTGGCGGAGCCATAATATATAGGTTTTTTCAGTGCTGTATGATCTGTGGCGAAGCCTTAGGGCTTCCCGCGTTTTTTCCTCGATTTTTTTCCAATTATCTGGCATATCTCCTGAACTCCCGTCTGCATTTCTCTTTATACGGGTGAGAAAATAACCATATAATCTCAATGCCCTATCTGCCTGCTGAACCTGCCAGTCCTCGTGCTTTTTGGCTAAATGATTGAGGAATTTAGAATTTTGATCGTTAGTCAACAACTCGGTCTCTGGTTTGTCGAAATAGCGATAGCAATCAGAAACCCATTTGACATAATAGTGGAGATTCTTCTCAGGGAGTCTTTCTTTTGTGCTCAAAAACTGTTTAAACGCATCTAACATAATTAATTCATAAATTATACAGCATGCGATATAATATTAAACAGAAAATTAATTTCCTGATTTTTCAGTAGGTTAAACATCATAGGTTTAAGATTTATGTTGACTTAACCTCCAATCTCCCCTAAAATCATAACAAAAAGACGTATGCGACATAAAAAATAATGTTGGCAGCAAAAAACAAAAAATAAGTTGACAACCAGTCTTTATGTGGTATCATATATAGACCGGAGGTGATGGTATGAATATTTCGAAGGACATTAAACCTATTACTTATCTAAAATCAAAGGCTCCTGATTTGTTGAAACAAATAAACGAAACCCATCGTCCCGTAATCATCACCCAAAATGGGGAACCCAGGGCTGTGCTCCAGGACCCTCTAAGCTACGAGAATATGAGAAATGCTATAGGGATTTTGAAGCTCCTTTCACAGGGTGAAGAAGACGTGAGGCGGGGAAAAACAAAGCCCCAGGAAGATGTATTTGCAAACATTGAGGCCATTCTAAAAGAAAAGATGAAATGAAAAAACTTTATGACGTGCGGTGGTCTGAAACCTCGGAGAATGATCTTATTGCAATCGTTCAGTACATCGCCGATGACAATCCTCATAAAGCCTACGAGATATTCAAAAGAATTAAAGAAAAAGCATCAGACCTCCGATCTTTCCCTGATAGAGGTCGTATAGTTCCTGAGCTTCTGGAACAGGGAATTACACATTACCGTGAACTGATCATTACGCCTTGGCGGATCGTATACAGGGTTTATGAGAATAGAGTCTACGTCCTGTCAGTGCTGGATTCTCGACAGAACATTGAAGACATTCTTCTAAGAAGACTTACGGGTTTGCAATTGTAAACCTGCCAACAAATACATGCACCGGATCGCATACCGCTCCCGGTGATGTTGGCGTTAGACAGCAAGGAGGAGGATAGAGCATTTGTGTGAGTTGCTTGGCCTCAATTTTAATAAGCCTGTTCGGTGCTCGCTCTCTTTCAGAGGGTTCCGTCATCGCGGTGAACATAACCCGCACGGATGGGGAATAGCCAGATTTGACGGACGAGCCTGTCAAGTATTTAAGGAACCAATTAAGTCTTCCAGCAGTAAACTGGCCACATTTCTTAGGGATTACGAACTGTTTGAGAGCAAGATATTTATTGGCCATGTGCGTTATGCAAGTCGAGGAAAACATACCCTTCAAAATACCCATCCTTTTATACGTGTTTTTCGTTCCCGTGAAGTAGCACTTGCCCACAACGGCACCCTGGACCCGGTTATGGCAGAGTCTTTATTGAAGTTTCACCCTGTAGGTCAAACGGATTCCGAATATCTGCTCTGTGCTTTACTCACGGTATTGTCTAACGAAAAAATCACCTTCACAGAGTTTGATAAGATTGAGGCTGTTTTTCAAGAATTCAACAAATATGGCACCATGAATATTCTTTTTTCAGAAGGGGAACATCTTTACAGTTACCGCGACAGAGATGGCTATAACGGTCTTTGCATGACTGAGCGAACTGCCCCATTTAGTAAGGTATCTCTAAGGGATGAGGATTGGGAGGTTGATTTGGCTGAGGAAAAGAGGCGAGATCAGAGAGGTTTTGTGATTGCGACACGCCCTTTGACGGACGAAAAGTGGAATAATCTAACGCCAGGCTACATGCGTGTTTTCAAGGATGGGCAGTGTGTTTATGGTGCCTAACAAGGCGCTGCACCTGACCGCTGTTCCGCTGCGCTCCATAGCGGCAGGTGAGCTTGGCAGTTAGGAGGCCGTGATGAACCAAGTCATTGAGATACATCGCCACAATCACCGAGCTGATCGAGACGTATTCGGTACCCGTGATGGCGGGCAATACGCGGTGCGATTCACCCGCTACCAACTACCAAAAGGAGGGTTGTATCATGAGCGATGAAACATTCGACTACCTGTTTCGCTGGAAACGCGCCGTGGCTCTGATGGAGCAAGAAGGCATCGACGCTTTGTTCCTGATGAAGCCAACCAATCTCGCCTATCTGACCGGCGACGAGCGGCCCTGTGCCCTGGCGCTGCTCACCCGCAAGTTGCAATGCATCGTCGCGGTGCCGGAGTGCGATTTGGCGAGCGTTCGTAAAGCTTCCGCTGCTAACGAGATTCGAGCCTTTCGCAGTGAGGAGGAGCTATTCCATGGCTTTCGCGATGTGCTAAGCGAACTTGAACTGGAACAAGCGACCATTGCGGTTGAAAAGAACTTTTTCGATGAAGCGCTTTATGAGATATTCACATCTCATATCCTGCCTGGCGCCCGGGTCGTATCGGCGACCTATGTAGCGTCAGGATGGCGTTCTGCCATGGCGCACGGACCGGCCTCAACGAAGGAGATAGCGCCCGGAGACGTGGTTCAGGTGCATCTCGCACCGATTGCACGTGGCTATACGGTGGATCTGTGTCGAACCTTTCTGGTCGAGCCCGTGGCGGAGGATGCGGCGAATACATTGCGAGCCTATCTCGAATCGCAAGAGCAAGGCATTGCGGCGGCGGTGCCGGGCGCGGCGCAAATGAAGCTCAAGCCGTTAGGGCTAAATAACCAAGAAGATAAAGAACAATTTGGACAATATTCTGAAAAATATGACAGATAGACAAAAAGCTTTTCATCTGGTCGACTATCTTATACGGCTTGCTTCCTTACGAACCAAGCTGGTGCGGGAGATCAACGACTACGATAAAATTCTTTGGCTCTCTGATATTCCACAGCAAAAGGGCTGTTTCACGCAAGCATGGGGCAGAGACGAGGACTATGATTCTGATATCTGGATTGAAATTCAGACTCGACGAGAGCCAGATTTGCCAACTATACCGGATCAATGTGAAGGCTGGATCGACAAATCACCCCTGAGAAACAAGAATGACTTGCCACAACTTTTGCCCGAGAGAATCAAGAAGATCAAGAATCCTGAATGGCGGGAGGGAACTGAACAATCGGAATATATTTCAATAACAGAACATCTGGAAGATTTTCCTGCAATACAAAAGGCCTGGGACCGATATATCGAAGCACGATGGTTCCCCTGGGTCGAAGATCATAACGTTTGGGAAAGCGTGCACAAAGTATATTCCAAACTCTTCGCCATCCACTATGAACAACTCCGGCTTGGCGAGGAATACGAACTCATTCTCGGTTTAGGACTACTTACCTGGCAGACGCCTTCTGGCCAACGTGTTCGTCGACACCTAATTGTTGCTGACGCTGTGCTTGAGTTTGAGGCGCGATTGGGGAAATTCACCGTCCGATCTCACCCGGAAGGGGCAAAGCTCCGGCCTGAACTAGACATGTTGGATGTGGAGGAGCAACCAATACGCGCTGAGGAAACCGCGAAGGCTTCATTGGCTGATTCCGGAGATGATCCTTGGGACAAAGACTGCATTGAAGGAGTGCTCCAAGCCTTGGTTCATTCTATCAATCCCCAGGGCGAATATGTCGAGACTCTGCAGAAGGGAGATATCCGTGCTTCAGAAAAACCAGTCGTCGAATATGCCCCCGCGTTAATCCTGCGAAAGCGTTCTTTAAAGGGTCTTACAGAAACCCTGAAACGAATCAAAGAGCGGATCGAAAAGGGTGATTACATCCCTTATGAATTCGCGGATCTTGCCGAAATCGGCGACAAAGTTGATCGCGAATCCGGTGATGGACCGGAAGAACAAACCGCGACATTCGATGAAGAGGTCTTCTTTCCAAAGCCGTCAAATGAAGAGCAACGCCGTATCGTGGACAAGATTCGATTAGCGAGCGGTGTCCTTGTGCAGGGGCCGCCAGGCACGGGAAAGTCTCACACCATCGCAAATCTGATTTCCCATCTGCTTGCCACGGGACATCGAACCCTCATTACAGCCAAAACACCGCGTGCTTTGCAGGTTCTTGAAGGCCTAATCCCAACCGAATTACGTCCTCTCTGCATCAACCTCCTTGGTAGCGATCTCGAGGAACGTCGCTCTCTGGAAGCCAGCGTTGGTGGCATACTCCGCAAGAATGATGAGTGGAACGAAGAGCGCGCCACACAAGAGCGGATGGAACTAGAAGAACGCCTCCGAAATCTGCGAGAGGAGCAAGCCAAGGTTAATCGGCGACTCCGCGATATTCGGGAGTCCGAAACCCATACACGTCCCATTGCGGACGGTGCGTATAGAGGCACTGCAGCTCGAATCGCAGAAGCCGTCAACCGCGACAGAGCGAAATATGATTGGTTCACCGACAAGGTACCACTAAACAAAACTTGCCCGATAGATGTGGCCAAGTTAGGGTGCTTTCTTAATGACCTTCGCTATTTCACACACGAAAAACGCAAGGAATTACAATTTCTATGGCCGGAAGAAGTACCATCTACCGAGAACTTTGCCAAACTTATTCAGGATGAAGAGAAGGCGAATGAAGAAGAACATTGTGCAAAAAAGGGGGCTGATGAACGAATCGCCGACCTATTGTCAAAAAACAATCCCGAGGTTATCGAAGAGATACGCACCGCTCTTTCCCATTTTTTTGACGCACGAAGAAGATTGACGTCGTCACCATATTCCTGGATGGTTGATGCACTTCGAGATGTCTTGTGCGGAAACTCAGCCCTTTGGCTAGAACTTGTTAGTGTAACGAAGCATGTGATCACATCAGTTGAACCCATCGTTGAAACCGCAGACAACAATAGCATGGAAATTGCGGATACTACTAATATCAGGACGCTATATGAAGACGCCCGCAAGTTAAAAGAGCACATGGAGTATGGTGGGAAACTGGGCTGGTGGCTCTTCCGGCCCAAAACGGTGAAAGAACGCATTTATTTAATCAAGACTGTGCGGATCGGCGGGCATCCTTGCTCTACTGTCGAACACTTCTCTCTTCTCTGCGATACGTTGTATGTTCGAATCGAGTTTGAAAAGGCTTGGGGGTTCTGGGCAGGACGGGCTGAGAAGGTGCCAGGACCATATGTTTTGCAACTGACAGCACTTAAATCAATGTGCAACGCTCTTGAAGAGGTATTGTTGCTTGAAAATCTCATTGAGAAATGCCGGGAGGCCATAAGGCACTACTCCGCTATAAGTGAACCCAACTGGGCTGATGAATTGCAGGTTAAAAAGTTAATCGCCTCTTGCCAACTTGCACAGGCCCGGCGTCAGAAGCGGCTTGCCGCCGAAAAAATTCAAAGCATTGAGTCTCCAATATCGTCCATCGCCACCAACAGCAAAGCCCATTCCGTGACACGCAAATTGCTGAACGCTATTCGTGACCGTAATTTGGATGGATTCGCAAATGCATTGAGCCAGATTCAGGAGCTAAAGGAACATCGTCAGCGTCTTCAAAAGGTAGATGAGTATCTTTCAGAATTGAACAACCTACTGCCAAATCTCACAGATGAATTGAAGCGAACTTGCCACAAGCCATATTGGGACGAACGCCTTCAACATATCGGAGATGCGTGGCGTTGGGCGCAAGCTCGATATTGGATTGAAGAATATATTCGGAAAGAAGATTTCCCTGCCCTCACTAAACGCGCGAAACAAATTGAAGACGAAATCAACTCGACTATTTCGAAGCTTGCTTCGATTCATGCCTGGTCGTTTTGCTTTTCCCGACTCAAGGAAGATCATCGACGCCACATGGAAGCTTGGCAGCAGTCCATGCAGCGACTTGGTAAAGGGACAGGAAAACATGCACCACGCCACAGGCGGGATGCCCAACAGCATCTCAATCAATGTCGGGAGGCGGTTCCGGCATGGGTCATGCCGCTCCATCGGGTCTGGGACACGGTGGACCCAGCCCCGGGAATGTTCGATGTCATCATTGTTGACGAGGCATCACAATGCGGTGTGGAAGCACTTCCTCTGTTCTATCTTGGCAAGAAGATATTGATTGTTGGTGACGACAAGCAGATCAGCCCGGAGGCCGTGGGTTTGCCCCGCGATGCCGTCCATCGACTGATGCAGGAACTCCTCCACGATTTCCGCTTCAAATCGTCATTCGATGTCGAGAGCAGCCTGTTCGATCACGGAAAGCTTCGCTATGGAACTCGGCGAATCACTCTGCGTGAGCACTTTCGCTGTATGCCTGAGATTATCCGGTTCAGTAACGATCTCTGCTATACCGATACGCCGTTGATTCCACTACGACAATATGGTCCTGATCGACTGCCTCCACTTCAACCCGTCTTTGTGGAAGGTGGCTACCGTGAGGGTAGTAATAATCGAGCAATCAACCGCCCGGAGGCCCAAGCTATCGTGGAAAAGATTATTGAACTGTGCTCTGATGACCGCTATGCGAAAAAGACTATGGGGGCCATTGCGCTACAAGGTGACGCACAGGCGGGACTCATTGAAAGTTTACTACTGGAGCGACTGGGAGCTGAAGAAATGGAGCAGCGGCGGCTTATTTGCGGAAATCCGTACAGTTTCCAGGGCGATGAGCGTGATGTGATATTTCTTTCTATGGTCGCTGCTACCAATGAAAGAATTGGTCCGCTTACCAAAGCGGCGGATGAAAGACGATTCAATGTCGCTGCAAGTCGTGCTAGGGATCAGATGTGGCTGTTTTATTCGGTTCAGTTAGAGGATTTGAGTGAAAAAGATCTACGGCGAAGACTGCTGGAATTTTTTTTGAACTCGAAGCCTCAGCAAGTAGCAGGGGTCGATATGAATGAACTTGAGCGCCGAGCTAAGCAGGATAATCGTCAGGTTGTGAGATCGCCAACTCCATTTGAAAGTTGGTTTGAGGTAGATGTTGCTCTGGAATTGTTAAGAAAAGGATTTGTTGTCACTCCACAGTTTGCGGTTGCTGGGAAAAGAATCGACTTGGTGGTTGAAGGAGGCCATGCACGCTTGGCAGTTGAATGCGATGGTGATCAATGGCATGGGTTTGAAAGCTACGAGGAGGATATGCAGCGCCAGCGACAATTAGAACGATGCGGCTGGGAGTTTTTTCGTGTTCGAGAATCTGCTTTCTACGCAGATAAGGATGCTGCGCTTTCGAAGCTTTGGTTAATACTTGAAGAGAGAGGTATTCAACCGAGGCGAGGACAAAAATCAGCGCCAGACGAGAAAAATTCGGATTTTGAGAAACTGGCACCAGAAGACAATAAACTCGCATTAGATTTTGAAGGCAAGGTTAGTGAATCAATTGGTGAACCTGCAACGAAAACTGAATATGCTGAAATAGGTGATACTATAGTATATGTATCCGATGAGAACCCTGATTCAGAGCGACAAGTAATGATTACATGTGGTAGCTCAAATCCTGATTGGGGAACAATTAACTTCAGAACACCGATTGCGCAGGCCCTTTTGGGTGCTCGTGCAGGTGATAGAGTTGAAGCCAAGCTACCGATGGGGATTAAGATATTGTACATTAAGGAGATAAGGAAAAAATAGGCTGTCATATTCAATTGGCGATATATAAAAATGACCTAACAAACCTCTGCACCTGACCGCTGTTTCGCTGCGCTCCATAGCGGCTGGTGAGCTTGGCCGTTAGTGGCATCGGGGTAATTCTCCTCGTTGCGTTTATCAAATTGATCCAACGATTCTTTAAACCGAAATTCCTCCCCCAAATTAACTCTATCCCATTGATATTATACACAAA
>ERZ795046.519-NODE-519-length-46331-cov-44.699391_pt1 | contig 46331 bp, 37 predicted proteins | sample MGYA00375130_ERZ795046 | MGnify/ENA primary metagenome ERZ795046 (study PRJEB30175, sample SAMN05720202) | activated sludge metagenome | isolation source: anaerobic digester from wastewater treatment plant | place: Japan | collected 2015-05-15 ... | reverse complement strand
GCACCTTTAGTTATAATAACTTTAATTCTATATAAAGGTGGTGAATTTAGAATATGAATTTTAATATATATATAAAAACCTTTGGTTGTAAAGTTAATCAATATGATTCTGAAATAATTAGAGAAAATTTATCATTAGATAAAAATTTTAAATTTACAAATAATTATAGAGATGCAAATTTATTCATTGTAAATAGTTGTTTTGTAACTGAAAAAGCAGAAAATGAAGTTCTAAAAGAGGTAAGAAAATTCTCAAAATTAGGCGAAGTCATAGTGACAGGATGTTTTAATAAATCTTTAAATATAGAGAATGTTTATATTTTAAATTTAAATAAAGAAGCAAATGTTAGAGAGTTTATCTATAATATTTATGATATAAATGTAAAAGAAAATATTTATAAGAAAAAAATAGAAACATTCTCAGATAGAACAAGAGTTTTTGTAAAAGTTGAAGAAGGATGTAATAAATTTTGTTCTTATTGTATTGTTCCCTATTTAAGAGGTAATGCGAAATCAAGAAACGCTGATGATATCATCGATGAGGTAAACATATTAATTGATAATGGTTATAAGGAAATTGTTCTAACTGGTACTGAACTTGGGTATTATGGGTTAGAAAATGGAGAAAATATTACAACTCTACTAAAAAAATTAATATCTATAAATAAAAATTTCAGAATAAGATTGTCTTCTATTGATCCTGAATTTTTTACAGATGAACTTATAAATTTAATGAAAGAAAGCGATAAAATATGTCCACATATACATTTGCCTTTACAGAGTGGCAGTGATAAGATTTTAGAAAAAATGAGAAGAAGATATGATATATCATATTATATTGATAGAGTTAATTATTTCAAAGAGAATATAAAGAATGGAACAATTACTACTGACATAATTGTTGGTTTTCCATTTGAAGAAGACGAGGATTTTGAAAAGACGACCGAAGTTATAAAGAAGGTAAAATTTTTAAAGTGTCACATTTTCCCTTATTCAAAGAGAGATGGAACAGTAGCATCAAGATATATTTATTCAATTAATAAAGAGATAATCAAAGATAGATTAAAAATTATTAAAGAGGTTTCAAGCAAAATAAGAGAGGAAGTTATTAAATTCTACAATAATAAAGAGCTTATTTTGCTTCCAGAATATGAAATGAATGATAAATTATATGGATTTACTGAGAACTACATTAGAGTTTCTATTGATAATAGATATAAAATTAATAACTTCTATAAAATATATTTACAAACTATAGAAAATAATGTAGAATATGGAATAGTTTTAAATGAATTTTCCTATCCCGCTATAGAAGGAGGTGAGAATAAGAAATGCCAGCAGTCCACAGAAGAGAAGGTGAAGATTTAGACAGTTTGATAAGAAGATTTAAGAAAGAATGTGAAAGAGAAGGAATACTTTCAGAAATTAAAAAAAGAGAGTTTTTCGTGCCACCTTCAGTTGAAAAAAGAAAAAAGAAAGGAAAAAAGAGGTAGTAGGAGGTGATTAAGTTATAGAACCCTCACAACTTAAAGAGAAAAAATTTTATCCTTTCTTAGATGATGAGGAAGCTATATCTATTTCTGGATATTATTTTGATCTTATTTCAGAGCTTGAAAGAAATTTTAATATAAAAATTAAAATATCCAAAGATGGATTACATATATATTCTTCAGATATTTATCCAGACTCTATTGATCAATTTTTACAAGATATTATCGAATTAAAAAGAAATAGAAATATACTTTTAACCAAAGAGGAGATTAAAAAAAGCATTTCATCAATTGAAAATAATAGTTACAATTTAATCAGAGATTTATTCACAGATGTTATTTTTATATCAAGTAAAGGAAAAAAAATTAAACCCAAGAGTAAAGGTCAAAAAGAGTATATTGAAATGATAAGAAAAAAAGATCTTGTTTTTTGTATTGGTCCAGCAGGTTCAGGAAAGACATATTTAGCAATTGCATCAGCATTAAACCACCTTACAGAAAAAAGGGTCGAGAGAATAATATTAACAAAACCAGTTGTTGAGGCTGGAGAAAAGCTTGGTTTTTTGCCAGGAACTTTTTTGGAAAAAGTAGATCCCCATTTTAGACCTTTATATGATGCTTTATATGATCTTGTTGAAGTAGAAAAAATTAATAGATATATTGAAAATAATATTATAGAAATTGCACCTCTTGCTTATATGAGAGGAAGAACTTTAAATGATTCTTTTATAATTTTAGATGAAGCACAAAATACAACATATGCTCAAATGAAAATGTTTTTAACAAGAATGGGTTTCAATTCGAAAATTATTGTAAATGGAGATATAACTCAAATTGATCTTGATAAACCACAAGATTCTGGTTTGGTTAAATCATTGGAGATACTAAAAAATATAGAAGATATAGGAATAGTAAAATTATCTAAAGTAGACATTGTTAGGCATTCATTAGTACAAAAAATTGTTGATTCATATGAAAAATTCGAAAATATTAAAAAGAAAAATAAAGATTGATAAAGAAATAATTACTATAAAATTACCTTTTTTTATAGTTATTTTTATTTTTTTATATATATCTTTAATACCTCCTTTTATTTTTATAAGAAAAGGAATAGAATTAAACAAAGATCTTGTTTCTCCAAAAACAATCGAAATTATTGATGAAGAAGCAACTCAAAAAGAAATAGAGAAGGCTTTAGCAAACTCTCCAATATTTTATGAATATAATCCTGATGTTGATAGAGAGGTTCTGAATAATTTCGAAGAGTTATCAAGCTATCTTAAAGATTGGAGAGAAGGAGATAAAGAAGCTCAACAAAAGATTTATGATAGGTTTGGAATAACTTTCGAAACTGAATTTTTAATTCAGATTAGAAGTTTAGACGAAAAAAAGTTTGATTCATTAATTAAAAACACAGGTTCAATTTTATCTAATTTATTATTCAATGGATTTAAATCAGAAGATTATAATAGATTAAATGAATTGATTGATGTAAGTTTATTAAAAAATCTATCTAAAGAAGAGAAAAATATAGTTTTTGATATAATTAAAAATATAATAAAACCCAACCTTATTATAAATACTGATTTAACTGAGAAGAAAAAGCAAGAGATTATTAAATCTGTAAAACCAATAACTATAAAAATTGAAAAAAATGAAGTTATTTTTAAAAAAGGCACTATTATTGGGGATGAAGAATTAAAAATATTAAAAAAATATAATCTTATCTTTACACAAAAAGATGTAATAAAAATTATATTAATAATTTTAATCTCCATTTCGCTCACCTATTTGATCTTTACTATTTTAAACAACAAGAGAGAGATTTCTAAAAAGGAAATTTTATATTCCGTTATAATTATTTTTTTATCGCTTCTTATTGGTAAGTTATTAAAAAATCCTATTCTTGTTCCAATTTTTTTAATAACGAATTTATTGATTTTATTCTTTGATTTTTCAGTTTCAACCCTCTTTCTAACTTTGATTTTCATTTTTTATTCAATATTTTTTACAAACTCATTTTTATACATTTTACTTTCTTTTTTTATATCTATAATTTTTTCTATTAAAGGAAGATTGATAAACAATATTAATGATTTTCTAAAAATTGGTTTAATTGCTGGTTTTTTCAATTTATTAAATCTATTTTTATTCTCATACTTAACAAATTCAATAAGCATATCAAACATAACTATATTGAATTTTATTTATTCTTTTTTAAATCCTGTTATTTCAGTTCTTATTCTTGTAGTTATAGTGCCATTTATAGAAAAAGTATTGTCTAAAACAACATCAATTGGATTGGTAGAACTTTTGAATATTAATAATCCATTATTAAAAGAATTTATAATTAAAGCACCTGGAAGTTATCAACATTCAATAAATGTAAGTACTCTTTCGCAGGTAGCAGCTGATAGTATTGGAGAGGATCCTCTCGTTGCTAAGGTTTGTGGTTATTATCATGACATTGGGAAACTTGTTCGACCAGAGTTTTTTATTGAGAATGATAGCATGGGGATAAACCCCCATGAATCTATCTCCCCTTCTTTATCAGCCTTAATTATAATATCTCACGTCAAAGAAGGCGTTGAACTTGCAAAAAAATACAATTTACCAGATATTGTAGTGGATTCAATTAAAGAACACCATGGTACCAGCTTAGTATCATATTTTTATACAAAAGCTAAATCAATTGATCCTGATGCACAAGAAGAGGCATTTAGATATCCTGGTCCAATTCCCTCCTCAAAAATAGTCGGTATAATAATGCTTGCCGATACGGTTGAAGCCTCAGTAAGGGGAGAAAGAGTTGATCAAAAAGATGAATTGATCAAGTTTATAGAAACAGTTGTTGATTCGAAAATAGAAGACGGTCAACTTAATAATTCAGAACTTTCTTTTAAAGATATAAGAAAAATTAAAGATGCATTCAGTAAGGTTTTAGTTTCTATTTATCATGAGAGGATAAGTTATATTGAAAAGAGTAGAGATTTTCGAGAAAAAAAATAAAATCCCTTATAGCAAAACATCTATAAAAGAGGTTATCAAAACAATTTTAGAAAAAGAAGGAGTTAATAATTATAATATATCAATAGCTTATCTAACTAAAGATGATTTAAGAGAAATTAATAAAAAATATAGAAAGATAGATAGGACAACCAATGTTTTATCTTTTCTATATGAGAAAAATTCAACATTCTCTGGAGAGGTGATTGTTTCAGATTATCATGTTATTAAAAAAAATGAAGACTTCCTAAAATTATTAATACATGGCATTTTACATCTTCTTGGATATGATCATACAAAAGAAGAAGAAAAAGAAGAAATGCTAAAAAAAGAAAAATTTTATTATAATTTAATTAAAAATGAAAAATCGAAATTTTCTTCAAAGTCTCAAGTCAGCCTTTAGAGGACTTTATATTGCTTATTTAACACAAAGAAATTTTAGGATACAAGTTTCTTTTGCAATTCTTGTTTTATATTTCGGATTTAAATTTAATGTCGGAATTATGAATATAATAATTTTACTCTTTACAATATTATTGGTTTTATCTTTTGAGTTGATAAACGCATCAATAGAATTCTTATCAGATAAAATAGAACCCAAATATGATATTCTGATAAAAAATTCGAAAGATATACTCGCTGGTTTAGTATTATTGGCTTCCATTTTTTCAGTGGTAATCGGATTTATAATATTTTTTAAATATATCAAATACCTAACATATAAATCAATTATTCTCTCTTTGATTATAATAATTTTGCCTGCCTTAATCAAATCCAATAATGATATAATTAAAAAAAGAGGTGATGAATAATTGGGAGATGTTAGTATAATATTAAACATTATATGGATAATAATTCTTTTATCTTTATCTTTTATTTTTTCTGCTACTGAAACATCTTTTATTGGCTCCTCTGAATTAAAATTAAAAAATTTATCAAATGAAAAAAATAAAAAAGCAGAAAAACTTTTAAAAACAAAGGAAAAGCCGGAAGATTTTATTAGTACAATAATTATTGCTAATAATTTTGTCAATGTTTTAGCAGCATCAATTGCTACTGTTATCTCATTGCAAATTTTTAAAACAGGCGCTTACATCTATTCATCCTTAATTATGACTTTTATAATAGTTGTTTTTGCAGAATTATTGCCAAAAACTCTTTCTTCTTATGATCCTGAAAATTATTCTTTAAAACTTTTTCCATTTTATAATTTCTTTTCAATAATTTTAAAACCAATTTCAAATTTTTTGAATTATCTCATCGCAGGTATTATTAAGATATTTGGTAAGAATTTAAAAAAAGAGACAAAAATTGAAGAAGGGGAATTCAAAACTTTTCTTTCAATGAGTAGCGAAAGTGGAACAATAGAAGAAGAAGAAAAGCAGATTATTGAAAGTGTTATTGAATTTCATGATAAACAGGTTTATGAAGTTATGGTTCCAAGAGTTGATGTTGTTTTGTTGCCAATAGATACATCGTTAGAAAAAATCATCGAAACTATAATTTCAACAGGACATTCAAGAATACCTATCTACGAAGGTAATATTGATAATATAATTGGAATTATACATGTTAAAGATCTTTTAAAACTCAGCAATTTAAAGGATTTTAACCTAAAAGATTACTTACATGAACCTATTTTTGTTCCTGACACAAAGAAAATCGCCGAACTCTTTAAAGAAATGAGAAAGAAAAAAAATCATATGGCAATTGTTCTCGATGAATTTGGAGGATTTGAAGGAATTGTAACTATGGAAGATCTTCTCGAAGAAATTGTTGGTGAAATTCAAGATGAATATGATCTTGAAGAAGTGTCATACAGGAAAATAAGTGAAAAAGAATATATAATAGATGCTAAACTAACAATAAATGATGTTGAAAAAATATTGAATTTACAACTTCCTAAAGATGATTATGACACATTTGGTGGTTTTTTTCTTGATCTTTTAGGTCATATTCCGAATAAAGATGAAAAAGTATCTTATAATAATATTTCACTGACAGCAATAGAGGTTAAAGGAAATAGAATTATCAAGATTAAGGTTGAAGTGAATGAAGAAGATGAAAACCAGCAAAATTGAAGAATTGATTTCTTTGGCGAAGAAAGCGCGTAGTAATGCTTATGCTCCATATTCTAAGTTTTATGTTGGTGCAGCATTATTAACAAAAAATGGCAAAATTTTTACTGGTTCAAACATAGAAAACGCAAGCTATGGAGCTACAGTTTGCGCTGAGAGAGTTGCCATTTTTAAAGCGGTTTCAGAAGGAGAAAGAGAATTTGAGAGTATTGCAATTTACACAAATGCAGATAAATTATCTTTTCCCTGTGGTATATGTAGACAAGTTATGATTGAATTTTCAAAAGATTTGATTATAATTTTATCAAATGAAAAAGAGAAAGAAATTTATACTTTAAAAGAAATTTTGCCTTATCCTTTTACAAATGAAGATTTATAATTTAGGAGGTTTTTATGCGCAGAGGTTTTATTGGTGGAAACTGGAAGATGAACAAAGTTTTACAAGAAGCCAAAGAAACAGTAGAAAATTTAAATAAAAGTCTTATTTTTTCAAGAGGCATTGATATTGTAATTTTTCCACCTTATACATTATTATTTTTTTTAAAGGATTTAATTGATTTACCAAATATGTATCTTGGTGCACAAAATATGCACTGGGAAGAAAATGGAGCTTTTACAGGAGAAATTTCTCCGTTAATGTTAAAAGATTTAGGGGTCGAATATGTTATTATAGGTCATTCAGAAAGAAGAACTCTTTTTGGTGAAACAGATGAAATAATAAATAAAAAACTTATTTCAGCACTTAAACATGGTTTAAAGCCAGTGTTGTGTTTAGGTGAGTCTGTTGAAGAAAGAAAAAAGGACATGGAAAAAGAAGTTATTGAAAGACAATTTAAACAAGACTTAAGAAGAGTTCCCATAAATTTTCTTGAAAATATAGTTATTGCTTATGAACCTGTTTGGGCCATAGGAACTGGTTTAAATGCAACTCCAAATGAAGCTGAGGAGATGCATAAATTCATTAGAACTCTCGTAGAAAAATATGCAAATGATAATATTGTTGAGAAAATAAGAATAATTTATGGAGGTAGTGTAAGGGTTGAAAATGTTGAAGAGTTATCTTTAAAGGAAGATATAGATGGTTTTCTTATTGGTGGAGCATCTCTTAGAGCAGATTCATTCTCGAAAATCATAGAAATTTTTAATGAAGTGAAGGGATTTTAAATGGATAAAAAAGATTTAGCAAAATTAATCGATCATACATTGTTAAAATCAGATACAAAAATAGAAGATATAAAAAAACTTTGTGAAGAAGCAATGGAATATCAATTTTATTCAGTTTGCATAAATCCATGTTATGTAAAAAAAGCAAAAGAATTTCTTAAAAATAGTGATGTAAAAGTTTGTACAGTTATTTCATTTCCATTGGGAGCCTCTACAATTAAAATCAAGATTGACGAGGCAACTGAAGCAATTGAAAATAGTGCAGATGAAATAGATATGGTTATGAATATAGGCATTTTCAAATCTAATAAATATGACTATATTTATGAAGAAATTTCTTCGGTTAAAAAAGCAATTGGAAATAAAATTTTAAAGGTTATAATTGAAACTTCAATTTTAAATGAAGAGGAAAAAATTAAAGCATCTGATATTGTAAAACAATCTGGTGCAGATTTTGTAAAAACTTCAACAGGTTTTTCTCAAGGAGGAGCAACAAAAGAAGATATTTTATTAATAAGAAAAACTGTTGGAGCCAATTTTGGTATAAAAGCCTCAGGTGGTATTAAATCTTATGAACAAGCGATAGAACTTATTAATGCAGGGGCAACAAGAATAGGCTCTTCTTCTTCAGTAAAAATTATGAAAGAATAAATGGAGATAATTAAATTAAGAGGTTACATATTAAAAAAAATACCTATAAAAGAAGAAGATTTATTAATTTTTCTTTATACTAATATGGTTGGTAAAATTGTGGTTAAAGCAAGAGGTGCAACAAAGATCAATAATAAATGGTCAAGGATAATTGAAACTTTGAATTTAATAGATACAAATATATATAAAAAGAGAGACTATTTTTATCTTACAGAATCGAAAGTAATAGATTCATTTTTCCCTATTAAAAGAGATCTTAATAAATCAATTTTCGCTCTACAGATTATTAATATAATTGATAAAACTCAAATAGATAACAATCCAGATATTAATATCTTTAATTTAATTACAAAAACCTTAAACGCAATGAAAGAAAATAAAAATATAGATATTATTTTTTTGAGTTTTGTTTTAAATTTATTAAAATTTGAAGGTGTTTTGTTTCCATTAGATAGATGTGAAAAATGTGGTAGAGAATTATCAAATGATATATACTTTGATTATAATTATGGAGCTTTTCTATGTAACAAAGATAGCGGCGAATCTTCAATAGATGTTAAAAGAGAAAAACTTCTAAATTTAGAAAATTATATTGATAATAGAGATGAAGGGTTGCTTTTAAATAAAGAGGAAATTTTAAATATATTTAAAATTTTAAATTATATGCTTATAAAAAATTTCTCTTTCAGTTTGCCAGACGATATTTTTATTTCATATATCTATAATTAATAAAAGGAGGTAAACTTGATTCCAATATCTGATATAAATCCAAGAAGAAAGTTCCCCTACATAACCACTTCTTTAATAATCATTAACGTGGTTATCTTTATTTATCAAAGCACACTTAAAAACCCAGAACTTTTTATCTATAAATATGCTTTGATACCATCTAATTTATTTAAACTTGGAGGATTTGAATATATAAAACTTATAACTTCTACTTTCTTGCATGGGAATCTATTTCATTTAATTGGAAATATGCTTTATTTATGGATTTTTGGAGATAATGTTGAAAATCGTCTTGGAACATTTAAATATACAATATTTTACCTTTTAGTAGGTATAATTTCAGGAATGACCCATGCTTTGATTTATGCAAGTTCAGGAATTCCAACAATTGGTGCATCGGGAGCAATAGCTGGCGTTTTAGGTGCTTATTTTTATCTATTCCCTAATGCTAAAGTTCTTGCACTTGTACCTATTTTTTATTTTTTTACAATTATACCTGTATCAGCATACTTTTTTTTAGGAATATGGTTTATTCTTCAACTTATACCAGGCTTTATTAATTTTGGTAAAGCTGGTGCTGGTGTGGCTTTCTGGGCTCATATAGGTGGATTTTTAGGCGGAATTATTCTTGTAATTTTATTTGGCGAAAAAAGGAAAGAAACTTATTATGAATTTTATGGATAATGAAGAAGACTAAAATTGTTGCAACATTAGGACCTTCAACTGATAATAAAAATAAAATAAAAAAATTAATAAAAGAGGGTGTTGATATATTCAGATTGAATCTATCACATGGAGATCATTCTTATCATAGAAATTTGATCAATCTAATCAGAGAAATAGATAGAACAATCCCTATTTTAATTGATTTGTGCGGACCGAAATTAAGAATAGGGAAATTTGAGAATAATAAAATTTTTTTAAAAAAAGGTGATAATTTTACATTAACGACAAAAAAAATTATGGGTAATAATGATATCGTTTCTATCTCTTATAAAGACATAGATAAAAAAATCAATAAAAATGATTTAATTCTTTTAGATGATGGAAGAATCAAACTTAAAGTTGTTGATATAAAAGATAAATTAATAATAACTAAAGTAATAGTTGGTGGAGAACTTAGTGATAATAAAGGAGTTAATATAATTGGAAAAAATCTATCAATTCCTTCATTGACAGATAAGGACAAAGACGATATAGATTTCGGTATTAAAGAAAGAGTAGACTTTATTGCTCTTTCATTTGTTAAAACCAAAGATGATATTGTCGAACTAAAAGATATATTAAAAAGAAAAAATTATCAGATACCTGTTGTTGCAAAGATTGAAAAAAAAGAAGCTATAAGAAATTTAAAGCAAATCATAGATATATCTGATGGAATTATGGTGGCGAGAGGAGATCTTGGAGTCGAGATGCCATTAGAAGAGGTTAGCATATTACAAAAAAAGATAATAAAAGAATGTTTATTGAAAGGAAAATTCTCTATTTTAGCAACGCAAATACTCGAATCAATGGTTGAAAAATCCTCACCAACAAGAGCAGAGGTATCAGATATAACAAATGCAATTTTTGATGGTGCCGATTCTTTAATGTTATCTTCAGAAACAGCAACAGGTAAACATCCAGAAATAGTAATAAGAACTATGAAAAAAATTTCTGAAAGAGTTGAAAAAGAACTCCCATATTTAGATATGATTTTATCAATGGAAAAAAATATTAAAGACGACACAATTTTATCTATTTGTTATAGTGCAGTACTTTTATCTATTAAAATAAAAGCAAAAATAATTGTTGTTACAACTGAAACAGGAAGAACTGCAATAAATGTATCAAGATTCAGACCAAAAGTTCCAATTCTTACTCTTACACCAAACGACAATGTTGTTAAAATTTTAAGACCTTTTTGGGGAGTGATAACAAAAAAAACAGATAGATTTTATACCCAAGATGATATAATTAGTTCAATTAATAAAGAGGTTAGAGAATTAGACTTTATAAAAAAGGGAGACCTATTTATTTCACTTTCTGGGGTTATACCTGGGATTCCAGGAGGTACTAATATGATTAAAGTAGATAGGATTTAAAATGGAAAATAAAATTTCAAGAAAGAGAAGAGAAATTGAAAGTTTAATATTAATATTAATATTTTTACTTTTTTTATATACACTTATAGTTCCATCAATAAAACTTATAAAATTATATACAGATTTGAAAAAAATAAAGAATGATATAGAAATTACAAATAATAAAATTGATAAATTAGAAAAAAACATAGAATTTTATAGTTCATCTGAAGGATTGGAAAGATGGATTAAGGAAAATTTTAAATTGACAAAAGATAATGAAAAAATATATGTCTTTATAGAGAACTAATTTGACTCATCAATAAAAAATTAATATAATAAACAGAAATGGAAAAGTTATTTTTAATAGATGGAAGTTCGCTTATATATAGAACTTTTTTTGCTTTACCTCCTCTTACTAATTCTAAGGGTGAACCAACTGGAGCTACATATGGTTTTGTAAGAATCATTCTGAATATACTTGGAGAGAATGATGTTGAATATATTGGTGTAACTTTTGATAAAGGTCTTGCTCAATATAGAATTGATAAATTACCTTCATATAAAGAGAATAGACCTAAAGCTCCTGATGAATTATCGATTCAAAAAGAGAGAGTTAAAGAGATTTTAAATTATCTTGGGATTAAAGTTCTTGAATATCCAGGATTCGAGGGTGATGATATTATTGGAACTTTAGTAAGAATTGCAAACGAAAAAAATTTATATATAGTAATAGTAACTGCTGATAGAGATTTATTACAATTACTTTCGGATAAATGCGAAGTACTTTTGACAAGAAAAGGAATTAGTGAACTTGTAAGATATACAAAAGAGAAGTTTATCGAAGAATATAATATTGAACCCTCAAGATTGCCTGAGATAAAAGCAATAGTAGGGGATGCTTCTGATAATATTCCAAATGTACCAGGAATTGGAGAAAAAACTGGAATAAAATTATTACAAAATTATAAATCATTGGAAGATTTATTTGAAAATCCTCCAGAAGGAAAAATCGGTGAAAAAATAAAAGAATATAAAAATCAGATATTGATATCAAGAGATGTTGCAAAAATAAAAAATGATGTTATTTTAAATATTGATATCGAAGATTTAAAGAAAAAAGATATCGATGTTCAAAAAATTATCAATATCTTTTCAGAACTTGAATTTAAATCTTTACTTGATAAGTTTAAAATTAAAGAACAGGATTTAGAAATCAATCTTATTGATAAAGAAGATCTATTTAAAAGCGATGAAATTTCATTTATTGGTAAGAATGATAAAATTATATTTTCTGATGGTAACGGTTTTCATATTGGCGACAAAGATTTATTACTTAATCTTAATAACAAAAATTTGTACACACACTCTTACAAAAATTTATTAAGTTCAATATATCCCATACCTGAAATTAAAAATATTTTTGATACAGAATTGGCTGCATATCTTTTAAATTCAAATAGAAAAAATTACGAATTAACTACTCTCTTTCCACTATATCTTGGAAAGAGTGTAGATTTAGAAAATGAATATCTCATAACAAAAACACTTTTAGATCTCGGTAAAATTTTAAAAGAACAAATTTTAAATCAGAAACTTTCAGATCTTCTTTATGAAGTTGAACTTCCCCTCTCTTATGTTTTAAATGAGATGGAAATATTCGGCGTCAAGGTTGATAAAAATAAGTTGATTTCAATTAGAGACGATTTAAAGAATAAAATAGAAAATTTAAAAAAAGAAATTTCAGATTATGCGGGTTTTCCAATTAATCCTCAATCCCCAAAGCAAGTTAGTTTTTTACTTTATGATAAACTTGGTTTAAATAAACTAAAGAAAATTAAAACAGGTTATTCGACAGACATGGATACTTTAACTGAACTTTCAGATTTACATCCTGTTGTATCTAAAATTATTGAATTTAGGGAATTAAATAAATTATTGACGACATATTTTAATGTACTTCCTGAACTCGTTGATAATAATGATAGATTGCATACAAAATTTATACAAACAGGTGCTTCTACTGGTAGAATAATATCAAAAGAGCCAAATTTACAAAATATACCAATTAAATCAGAATTGGGTAAAAAAGTAAGAGACTGTTTTATTGCAGATGATGGATATATTTTAGCTTCTTTTGATTATTCACAAATTGAGTTAAGAGTTCTTGCTCATTTTTCAAAAGATCCATATTTAATTGATTCATTTGAAAAGGGTATAGATATTCATAAAGAAACCGCAGCACAATTGTTTTCTATACCAATTGAAGATGTAACAGAAGAACAAAGAAGAAAAGCAAAAACAATTAATTATGCAATTTTGTATGGTATGAGTTCTTATGGATTATCATCTGAGCTTAAGATTTCTGAAGAAGAGGCAAATGCTTATATTGATATTTACTTTAATAAATTTAGAAATGTTAAGAGATTTATAGATGATATTATCGATCAAGCTAAAAAACAGGGATATGTGGAAACAATACTGGGAAGAAGAAGATATGTTCCTGAACTTGAATCAAAAAATAGAAATATCCAAAAATTTGGAGAAAGAATAGCAATAAACTCTCCAATACAGGGATCCGGCGCTGATATTATTAAGGTAAGCATGGTTAATGTTTATAGAAAACTGAAAGGAAAAAAGTCAAGAATAGTTTTACAAATTCATGATGAACTTCTTGTTGAAGTATTTGAGGAAGAAAAAAATGATATTTTAGAGATGATTAAAAGAGAAATGGAAAATAGTATCAAATTGGATGTACCAGTAAAGGTAGAAGTTGGAACAGGCAAAACTTGGCTCGAGTGTAAAAAATGAAAATTATTGGTTTAACCGGTAATATTGCCTCTGGTAAATCAAAAATAAGTGAGTATTTAAAAACAAAAGGTTTTAAAATTATTGATGCCGATTTAATTGGAAAAAGTATCCTTGAAGATGAATCTATTAAAAATAGATTAGTTAGAGTTTTTGGTGCAGAAATTATGAATAAAGATGGATCTATAGATAGAAAAAAATTAGGCACAATAGCATTTTCTTCAAAGGAAAACCTTGAAAAACTGAATAGAATTACATTGCCTCTTTTATCAAAAAAAATAAAAAAAAGGATAAATGAATATAAAAGAAAGAAAACAAAGTTACTTGTTCTTGATGCCGCAATATTAATTGAAGCTAAATGGAATAAAATAGTTGATGAAGTTTGGGTTGTTTATATCAATCCAGAAGTTCAATTAGATAGATTAATAAAAAGAGAAAATTATTCTATTGAGGAAGCAAAAAATAGGATAAATGCTCAGATGGATATAAATGAAAAAATAAAATATGCAGACATTATTATAAATAACTCTTTTGATTGGGAAAACACAAAACAACAGGTAGATGAAGAGATTGAAAGATTAAAATCATATGAAACTAAGCTTTTCAAAAATTAGAACTTATTTAGAATGTCCATTAAAATATTATTTTATTTATATTTTAAACTTTAAAACTAAACCAAAGAGTTATCTATCATTTGGAAAAACAATTCATTCAACTCTTTCAGAGTTCCATAAATTGGAGCCATATCCCTCTTTTGATGATTTAAGAAAAATATATGAAGAAAAATGGATTAATGAGGGTTTTTTAGATAAAGAAGAAGAGGAGAAAGAATATAAAAAGGGATTATTAATTTTGAAAAATTACTATTCTAAAAACATTTTTAATTATAATAAAGCATATATGGTTGAAAAAGAAGTTATTTATAAAATAAAAGACATTTTAATTACAGGTTTTGTAGATAGAATAGATAAATTTAATGATGAATATGAAATTATAGAATATAAAACTGGAAAGAATTCCATTGAATATAACTCAATTGGTTTAATAGATGGAAACAATATTTTACAAATGTCGATATATTATCTTGCTTTTAAATATCAATTTAAAAAATATCCTAAAAATATAATAATTTATTATCTCTCTCTTGATAAGGATGAAAAAATTTATCTTAATTTTAATAACAATATCTCAAAAGAGACTGTTAAAACAATATTAAATGTGAATAATAAAATTTTAAATAATAATTTTTATAAAAAAGAGAATGAATTTTGTAAATATTGTGATTTTATTAAGGAGTGTAAAGAATGGAAAAGATAAGAGTTAGATTTGCTCCTTCTCCTACTGGCTCTTTACATATTGGTGGTGTAAGAACAGCATTTATAAATTATCTTTTAGCAAAAAAAGAGAATGGTGCTTTAGTATTAAGAATTGAAGATACAGATAAAGTAAGGTCAACAGAGGAATCCAAAAATATAATAATTTCTGGCTTAAAATGGTTAAATATAAATTGGGATGAAGGTCCATACTTTCAGAGTGAAAGATCAGAATTATATATAAAATATCTCAATTATTTAATTGAAAAAGAAGCAGTTTACCCCTGTTTTTGTAAAAAAGAGGAAATTGATAAAGAGAAAGAGTTGGCTAAAAAAAATGGTAAACCTTATAAATATTCCCAAAGGTGTAAATATCTTTCAGATAAAGAGAGAATAGATAAAATTTCAAAAGGTGAAGAGTTTGTCTATAGATTTAATGTTGAACCAGGATTAGTTAAATTTAATGATTTGATAAAAGGAGAAGTTGTTTTTGAAAATAAAATTCTTGATGATTTTATTATAATAAGGAACGATAAGACACCTGTTTATAATTTTTCATGTGTTGTTGATGATGTTGAAATGAGAATAACACATGTAATAAGAGGAGAGGACCATTTATCAAATACACATAAACAAATTCTTATATATAAAGCATTAAATAAAGAGATTCCATATTTTGGACATCTTCCATTAATGTTAGGTAAGGATAAAGAGAAATTGTCTAAAAGACATGGCTCAGTATCAATTGAAGAGTTCGAAAATGAAGGTTTTTTACCAGAAGCCATTTTAAATTATCTTTTTTTAATCGGATTTTCTATAAAAGATAACAAAGAAATATTTACAATAGATGAGATGATAGAAGAATTTTCATTGTCAAAAATATCAAAAAGTTCACCTATTTTTGATCATGATAAATTAAAATGGTTAAACAGTTATTATATAAGAAATTTATCAGATGAAGAATTGTTTAATAAGGCATTTAGCTTTATACCAAATGATTTAAAAAGTGAAGATAGAGATAAATTATTGAAAATTTTGAGAGAAATAAAACCAAATATAAAAGTTTTAGGTGATATAAAAGATTTAACAATATATTTTTATAAACAGCCAGAATATAACCAACAAGAACTAAAAAATATAAAAAACAATATTAATTTTATAAATTTTATAAATGATTTTATCGATATAATAGATGATATTGAACCATTTGAAAGTTCTCTAATTGAGAGTCATATAAATAAAATTTTAAAAGAAAAAAATATTCTTTTAAAAGAGATTGCACAACCACTTAGATATTTACTTACTGGTAAATATGTATCCCCCGGCCTTTTTATTTTAATTGAACTCTTAGGTAAAGAAAAGACTAAAAAAAGAATAAGTATAATATTGTGATAAAATTAAGTTAGAGGTGCAATGATGCTTTGCGATATATGTAAGAAGAGAGAAGCTACTATTTATGTGACAGAAGTAATTAATTCAGAAAAGAAAAATTTATACATATGTAATATATGTATATCCAAGCTTGGTATAAAAGGAATATTAAAAGAATTAAACATACCTTATGATGAAAATATTTTAAAGAAATTCTTAGAAATGATGCCTGGAATGGTTGAAGAAGAGAAGAAAGAGAAAAATTGTCCAGTTTGTAATTTAAAGTTTGTTGATTTCGAAAAAAGTGGCTATTTAGGATGTCCTAATTGTTATGAAACATTTAAAGATGAATTGAAACCTATACTTTTAAACTTGCAAGGCAATTTTAAACATATTGGAAAGAAAAAGGGAGAAAAATTTACTCTTGATACCTCATTGGAAAGTGAAATAAAAAGGTTAAAAAGAGAACTTGAATATGCAATTGAAGAAGAAAGATATGAAGATGCTGCAAAAATTAGAGATAAAATCAATAAGTTAATAAAAGATGATAAAATCAATAATTAGAAATTTACCAAAATGGATAAATAACTATGGCATTGTTAGTGATGTAATTATAAGTAGCAGGATAAGAATTGCAAGAAATATTGATAATATAAAATTTCCCACAAGTGCATCGATAGATGAAAAAAAATTAATTATTGATAAAATATTAGATGCCTTTAAAAAATCAAATTTAATTTCAGAATTTAATTTAACTGGCTACAATTTGTTAGATTTGAATGATTTAGAGAGAAACGCTCTTGTTGAATTGCATATGCTATCTCCTCTCTTTATAAAAGATCCCTATTATAAATATTTTTTCATAGATGATGATGGAGAAATATCAATTATGATTAATGAAGAAGATCATTTGAGAATTCAATGCTTAAAAGAAGGTTTTTCTATAAAGGATGTAATTACTTTTATATATAAAATTGTAGACAAATTAGAAGATTATCTTGATTTTTCCTATAGAAACGACTTTGGTTATATCACAACATGTCCAACAAATCTTGGTACTGGATTGAGAATATCTATACTCTGTCATTTACCATTTTTAAATTATAGTGGTAAGATTAGGGACATTATATCTGACAGCTCTAAATTTTCTATATCCTTTAAAGGTTCTTTTGGTGAAGGAAGTAATCCAGTTTCATCTTTATATCAAATTTCAAACTCAACAACTCTTGGTAAAAGCGAAGAAGATATATTAAATACGATATTAAGATTTGGAAACGAAATAATAAGAATTGAAAGAGAAGAAAGGAAGAATATAATGGATAAAAACAGATCTGAAATATTAGATAAAATAGGAAGATCTGTAGGAGTAATTAAATATTCAAATAAAATAGATCTTGATGAGGCTAACGAAATTTTATCATGGTTAAGAGTTGGAGCTATAGAAAAATTGTTAAATGTTCCTGTGAATTTAATTAATCAACTTATATTTAAAATCAGACCAAATCTTATGAAAATAGAATTTAATACAACAATTGATGAAGAAATAGATAAATTGAGAAGTGACTATCTTAAAACTACACTTGGCGGATTAATTTGAGTAAAAAGGATATTAAATATAGATGCAAGGAATGTGGGTATGAATCATTTATTAAAATAGGAAAATGTCCAAATTGCGGCTCTTGGGATTCTTTTGAGGAGATTGGACAAACCAAAAAAACCTTTGATAAATTTGATAATATAGATTTCAAATTAAAAGAAATAAAACCAGAAGATTATTCAAGAATCTCTACTGGTTTTACAGAATTAGATGAAATTTTTGGTGGGGGATTAATGAAAGGTTCATTAACATTAATTTCAGGAGAACCAGGAATTGGAAAAACAACACTATTATTTCAAATTGCTTTGAATATAGCAAAAGAAAAAAAAGTTTTATATGTTTCAGGAGAAGAATCGGTTTTACAAATTTCTTCAAGAATTAAAAGATTAATTAAAGAGATACCAGAAAATCTTTTTTTTATTTATGAAAATGACATCCAAAATATTTTAGATGTAATTGATAATATTAAACCTGATGTTTTTATAATTGATTCAATACAGGTTATTAAAACTGAAAACATAGATTCATCTTCAGGTAGCCCTTCTCAGGTTAGATACATAATGGATGTAATAACTAATTTAATTAAAGAAAACAATATAACTGGTTTAATAGTTGGTCACATAACGAAAGAGGGAGATATAGCTGGTCCAAAAATGCTTGAACATATTGTCGATACAGTTATGTATCTTGAGGGAGAGAGGTATCAATTATATAGAATATTAAGATGTAAAAAGAATAGATTTGGTTCTACGCAAGATCTTGCAATTTTTACGATGGAAGAAGAGGGGTTAAAAGAGGTAAAAAATCCTTCAACACTTTTTTTGACAAAAAGAGATAAAGAAATACCAGGAAGTATTGTCGTACCTGTAATTGAAACTGGTCAGAAACCTTTGCTTGTTGAGGTGCAAACCTTAGTAATTCCAACATATTATCCACAGCCCAAAAGAGTTAGTGTTGGTATAGATTTTACTCGTGTTTCAATTATGATTGCTATTCTTGAGAAGCACTTAAAAACTCAGCTATTTAAATATGATATTTTTGTAAATGTTACTGGTGGTATTAAAATTGAAGAAAGATCCTCAGATTTGCCTTTAATAATATCTATCTATTCATCTATAAATAATATAGCTGTTTCAAATTTTATATCATTTGGTGAAGTTGGTCTTGGTGGAGAAATAAGAGCTGTATCACTTATGAAAAAAAGAGTTAATGAATCTATAAAGCTTGGTTTTAAAAAATTTATTGTACCTAATTTGTTAAAAAATGAGTTACAATTAAATAAGGAGGTAGATTTTATTTATTTAAATAATATTCGTGAATTAAAAGATCTTTTTTTAAAAAAAGGAGTTTAATATGAATAAATTTTGGAATTTTTTTAGGATTTTTTTCTCCTTTATAGGTGGTCTTATAGGATTATATATTGCTTTTCAATTTTTAGATTTTTTTATTAAATTAACAAATCTAAATAGTTTTATTATTTATGTGTTCTTTTTTCTTCTTTTCTTTTTCATTTTTTACCTTATCTATCCAAAATTTGTTAAATTTATAAAATTTGTTGGTCTTAAGATAAATAGATTCTTATCAACTTTAACTTTACCTGAACTTTTTCTTGGACTATTTTCTATTTTAATCTCTCTTATTATCTCTTTTCTTTTATACTCATTAATTTCAAAAATTCCTATAATAGGAATTTATTTAGGAATTTTTATAAGTTTATTTGTATTTGGTGTTATTGTTTGGGCTATATTAAGTAGAAAAAATGAAATTCTTGAATCTGTAAAAAATATAGGCAGAACAAGTGAAGAAAGGACATCAAAAGATAAAGAAAAGAAAATATTTAATAAATATTTATTAGATACTTCTGCGATAATTGATGGAAGAATCTTGGAATTAATAGATTTGAATTTTTTAGATGGAAAGATCTACATACCTACATTTATTCTTGAAGAACTTCAACTTGTTGCAGATTCAGAGGATAATTCTAAAAGAATAAGAGGGAGAAGAGGCCTTGAAATTCTCGATAGATTGAAGGATGAGTATCCTGAAAGAGTGAAAATTATTGAAGAAAGAGGAGAACTTCTTCCTATAGATACTAAGTTAATAGAATTAGCAAAAAAAATGAAAGCGAAAATAATAACAACTGATTACAATTTATCTCAGATTGCAAAAACAAGAAGTGTTCCAGTTTTAAATATAAATGAACTATCTCATGCTTTAAGAAAAATCATATTTCCTGGTGAAAAAATCGAGATAAAAATAATTAAAGAAGGTAAAGAAAGGAATCAGGGAGTTGGATATCTGGATGATGGCACAATGGTTGTAGTTGAGGAAGGAAAATTTTATATAGGAAAAAAGGTTTTGGTTGAAGTAACATCATTTTTACAGGGTCCTACTGGAAGTATGATTTTTGGAGATATAGTAAAAAATGGTGGGAGCGATAATAGTTGGAGGAGGTAAAAGCAGTAGATTTGGAGAAGATAAAATATCTTATTTAATAGATGACAAACCTTTAATTTATTATACTGCGTTACCATTTATCAAATCTGATTTTATCAATGAAATAGTGGTTGTTTTATCAAAAGATAATTATAAAAAAATTAAAAAATATTTTGAAAATTTAAAAAAAATTAAAAATATTGTTGTCGGGGGTGAAGAAAGAAAAGATTCAGTTATTAATGGTTTGGAATGTTTTTTAAATTCAAATATTGATAAAGTACTTATTCATGACGGAGCCAGACCTATTGTAAAATCAGAGTTAATAAATAAAATAGTTTATAAAATAGATGATAAAAAATGTATTGTTCCAGTAATTGCTGCTAATGAGACCATAAAGTTTATAAAAAATAAAAAAATCAAAACATTGAATAGAGATTCCTTATATATAACACAAACACCGCAAGGCTTTCCTTTTCCAAAAATATATTATTTATATAAAAAATATGAAAACAAGAAATTATTTGATGATTCTATGGTTTTCGAATTAGAAAATGAAGAAATTGAGTTAATAAATGGAGATTTTTCTAATATAAAAGTAACTTATAATAACGATATAATAGAAGTAATAGATTTTATACAAAAAAATGAAAATAGGTATAGGATTTGATTTTCATATAATTAAAAAAAATTTACCATTATTTCTTGGTGGCTTAGAGATAAGTAAAGAAAATGGTCTTTTCAGCAAAACTGATGGTGATATTTTAATTCATTCTATTATTGATGCAATTTTAGGAGCAATTGGAGAAAAAGATATTGGCGAAACTTTTAATGAGAATTGGAAAGGTAAAAAAAGTAGTGAATTATTAATAAATACAATGGGAATATTAAATAAAAAAAATTTTAAAATTATAAATATAGATTCAGTAATTGTAATAGAAACTATAAATATAAGCACATATAAAGAAAAAATCATAGAAAATTTATCAAATTTAATAGGAATAGAAAAAGAAAAAATAAACATAAAAGGTAAAACTATGGAAAATATTGGTCATATCGGTCATAAAAAGGGTGGTGCTGCTTTAACCGTTGTTTTGATAGAATAGATTTACATCAATCTTTATAATAAAACCTTTAAAGAAAAATTTTTAAACAAAATTTCTTGACTCTCTTTTTTTATTCATTATTTTAACTAAATCATTTATTTCATAATTATTTATTATTTTTTTATCTTCTAAAAGTGCCCTTTTCGCTATATTAATTCCATATTGACTGACAAAATTCAATTGTGGAGCGAAATGACAATCTGAACTAATTGAATATAGTACATCAAAATTACTATTTTCATATATGATATTAGAATATAAATCAAGTCTATCAGATGCGGAGTTTATTTCTAAAATAGTTTTAGAATTTTCAATCTCTTTATAAAATTTTTTCCAATCAATTTTCATTTCATCTCTTTCAGATATTTTCCTTCCAGTTGGGTGTCCTATTATTGTAACAAAAGGGTTCCTGATAGCATTTATTAATCTCTTCATATTGGTGTTTAAATCTTCATTAAAATTATTATGTATAGATGCAATAACAAAATCTAAATCTTTAAGTATAGATTCATTAACATCAATTGATCCATCATTTCTTATATTTGCTTCTATCCCAAAGAAAATTTTTATATCATTAAATAATTTTTCTATTTTTCTTATCTCTAATCTCTCTTTATAAATTCTTTTTTCACTTAAACCCTTCGCAAATTTTAAATCTTCTGCATGATCACTAATTCCTATATATTTATAACCAAGATCTTTGCTTTCTCTAACAATTTCATAAATTGATGATATTCCATCAGAATAATTACTATGAATATGTAGATCTCCTTTAATATTATATGATAGAAGATTTTTGTCCATATTTATATATTTTTCCCAATGTTCTCTAAATTCTGGAGGAATGTAAGGTAGATCAAAAAGATTAAAGATCTGTTTTTCATTATAATCTAATTTTAGATAGTTAGTTGGTAATATTTGTATTCCTAAATTTTTACTTTTGTCATATAAAAAATTATTCAGACTTTTTGGACCAGTAAAATATAACAAAGCAGAATTAAAATATTCTTCTGGACATATTAAAATATTTATATCAATTTCAGAATCGTTTATTTTAAAATTGACAAAATCCCCATTCTCTTCAAAATTTCTGATAATATTAAAATCTTTTAATTTACTTTTTAACTTTATTGCATTATTATTGGCACATACAACGTTGAGATTTGAAACAACTTCTTTTCTTCTTCTAACACTTCCAGCTTTTTCAACATATTTTGAATTTAAACCTAAAAGAATTTCTTTTATATAACTGAAAATTGAATCTGCATAAGAGATACTAAATTCTCTTTGTAATTTAAAATAATAATTTATATTTTTACCTATTATTTCTTCACCTTTTTCACCAATTATATCTATAGTTCTTAATTTTTTTTCTTTAACTAAAGATTTTAATGAATAGATATCCATAATATTAAATTCTTTATACAACTTATACAAAGTCTTCATACCAATTCCAGGAATTTTTAATAACTTTAATAATGATGGAGGGACATCTTTAGATAATATGTCTATATATTCACTTTTACCATTTAAAACAAGTTCTTTTATGATATTTTTTATTTTAGGCTTATCTGTTAGATATTTTTCTATTCTATCAAAATTTGACGCATCTAATTCAAATGTTAAGGATTGAATAGTATATGCTAATATTTTAATATCTGTTACTAATCTTTTATCATTTCCTTTAAATTCAAGTATTTGACTTAATTTATATAGTTCATTTGATATAAAAAAATTGCTCAATATTTCTTCCTTAATGTTCCTTTTAGTTCTTTTTCTATTCTTTTTTCAATTCTTTCTATTATTGGAAAAACATCAGAATCTTTTAAAGTTTTAATATTTGAATTAAAAATTAAACTGAAAGCCAAACTTTTCTTATTTTTTCCTATTTTTTCGTCTTCATATACATCAAATAATAATATTTTATATAAAATTTCATCTCCCTCCTCTTTTAATATTTTTAAAACGTCTGATGTTTTAATATTTTTATTTATAATCATAGAAATATCAAAAGTTAAAGATGGATATTTTGGTATCTCTTTATAATAAGTTTTTATGTTAGTATAGTTTAATAATTTTTCAAAGTTTAGATTAAAAACATAAATTTTTTGTTCAATTGATAATAAAGATAAAATTTTAGAATTAATCTCACCTATTTCACCAATCTCTTCATTTGATATAATAATTTTTCCATATCTATAAGGATGAAAATATGTTTTTGGATTAACATTTATTATATTGAAATTTTTTATTCCAAGTTCATTAAGGAGAGCTTCCAAAGCTCCTTTAATGTAAAAATAATCATATTCTTTGTCACTTTCTCCCCAATACTTTTCAACTCGTTTTCCTGTGACTAAAGCAGAGACTTCATCTGTCTCTTTACATTCATTGTTATCAATATAATATATCTTTCCAATTTCAAATATTGCGAGATTTTTATTTCTATTTTTAATGTTCCTTTCAGCTATTTTTAGTAATGAAGGTAATAGCGACCTTCTTAAAACATTTTGATCGTTCCTAAGAGGGTTTAATATCTCAATTAAATTTTTATAATCATTAAAATTATAGAGAAAATTATTATCAATTAATGATAAAGTGATAACTTCATTAAAACTTAATGATGTTAATATACCTTTTATTCTTTTTTTTAACTTTTTTGTATTATCCTCCTCATAAGAATCTATTTTTGCTGATGGAATTGAATATTCAATTTTTTCTATACCGTAATATCTAACTACTTCTTCTATTAAATCTATTTCACTTTTTACATCAGGTCTAAAATACTGACATTCAAAAATTGAAGAAGATTCATGTTGTTCAATCACTTTAAATCCGCCCTTTTCTAAAGAATTAATAATATCTTTATTACTTAATCCTACTCCAAGAATTTTTCTAACTCTATCATATCTTAATTCAATTTTCTCTTTTATATAAGGTTTTGAATAGATATCAATAGGTCCGTACATCTCTTTTCCTTCAAAATTGAATGCACATATTGAGCCAATTAATTCTGTTTTTTCAATATCAACTCCTTTTTCAAATCTATTTCCTGCCTCGGTTTCAATTTTTAATTTCCTTTTTGTTTTTGATATTGATTGAGGTGAAAAATTTGCAGATTCTAAAAAAACATTTTTTGTATCATCATTAACTTCAGTATCTTTTCCACCAATAACACCTGCTATAGCAATTGGAGATTTTATATCACATATTAATAACATACCTTCTTCTAATTCTCTTTCTTTTCCATCAAGGGTAACAATTTTTTCATTAGCTTCTGCCTCTCTTACTACAATTTTTGTATCAATTTTATCGAAGTCAAAAGCATGCAAAGGCTGACCATATTCATACATAAAAACATTAGTCCAATCAACTATGTTATTAACTGGTCTTAATCCTACTGATAATAATTTCCTTAAATTATTTATTGAAGAGGTTTTAACATTCACATCTTTTATTATTATTCCTACATATCTTGGACATAGTTCAATATTTTTTATTTCTATTTTAAAATCACTTTTATTAAACTTGTCTTTTTTATTTAAAAAATAGTCCCTTTTTTTGACTATTCCTAAACCATATCTTTCAAATTCTTCTGCTAAACCAATTAATGATAAAACATCGCCTCTATTATTTGTTTTAATATCTAAAATTGTATCGTTTAACCATAATAAATCTATTAAATTTTCACCTATATCAGTATCTGAAGGTAGTATAAAAATTCCGTTTTTCTGTTTTTCAGATAGATTTTCCTCTGGTATACCAATTTCATCATAAGACAATAACATTGCCTCGGATAATATACCATTAAATTCAACGGGTTTAATAGTAGTTGGGTTACTTTCCTTTCCATTTGTTTTAAAGACAGTCTTATAAATTTTACCACCATTTAATACCACAGGAACAACATCTCCTTGATTGATATTTGTTGCTGAAGTTATACTTTTAAAGATTTCTCCTTTTATATCAATTTTACATAAATATAAATTTTCTGAAATTTTATTAATATCTAAAACTTTACCCGAAAAGCATTTTTCAAGTACAGTTTTTTTGGGATTTATATTTTCAATTTCAATTCCCTTTAATAGACATATTTCTTCTGTTTCTTTTAAATCTAAATTAAATTTAAAAAATTCCTTAAACCAATTGAGTGAAATTTTCATAAAAACTCCTTTAAAATTGATTTAAAAATCTGATATCATTCTCATAAAATAATCTAATATCAGAAATTCCATATTTAATCATAGCAACTCTTTCAACACCTAATCCAAAAGCAAAACCTTGATAGATATCTGGATCAATTCCAACATTTGATAATACTTTTGGGTGAACCATACCAGCGCCTAAAATTTCTACAAATCCTGTATATTTACAAACACTGCAACCTTTTCCTTTACAGACAGAACATGTTGCAGCTACTTCAATTCCTGGCTCAACAAAAGGAAAATATGATAAATAGAATTTTGTTTTCGTTTCTTCCCCGAACATTCTTTTTGCAAATAAATCTAATATTCCCATTAAATCTGCAAGTGTTGTATTTCTATCAATCATTAATCCTTCAATTTGATAAAAAATTGGTGAATGGGTTGCATCAAATGGATCTCTTCTATAACATCTGCCTGGTGCAATTAATCTAAATGGTGGTTTTATCTTCTCCATTACTCTTATTTGAACTGGAGATGTATGGGTCCTTAAAAGTAAGCCATTTGGTAAGAAGAGAGTATCCCACATATCTCTTGCTGGATGATATTTAGGCATATTAAGCGCCTCAAAATTGTAATAATCTGTTTCAATTTCTGGTCCTTCATAAATCGAAAACCCCATTTTTAGAAAAACTTCTGTTATTTCTTCTTCGACTTTTGTTAAAATATGTTTTTTACCCAAAATAAATGGGTAACCAGGTAAAGTTTCATCAATTTCCTCTTCTAATAATTTTTGATTCTCAGAATCTTCTCGAATTTTTTTTTCTAATATATTTATTTTTTTTTCGATTTCTTTTTTAATTTTATTAATTTTTTCACCATACTCCTTTTTTTGTTGAATATCGGAAATATTTTTAATATTCTCCATTAAATTTTTAATTATTCCCTTTTTACCAAGATATCTATTCTTAATTATTTCAAGTTCATCAGGTGTTTTTAAATTAGAAATTTCTTCGTTGAATTCTTTCATTACATCTTCATCCATTAATAACTCCTTTAATATGTTTGCATTTATTATAACTAAAATTGTATAATATTTTCAATGGAAGAAAAGAAAGTCAACTTTAAGTCAATAGGAAGAAATATACTGATATCATTTTCTTTAACAATTTTAGTAGTTTTCATTTTAATAATATTATCTAAAGGTGGGAATTTCATTGAATCTTTTTTTGAAATCAAACCATTATATTTAATAATTTCATTTGCTCTTGTGGGTTTATCATGGTTACTTGAAGCTTTTCAAATTATTTATTGTGCTAAACTATTATCGATCAATTTATCAAAACGTGAAGCAATTAATCTTGCACTTATAGGAAACTTTTTTTCAGCCGTTACTCCTTTTTCAACTGGCGGTCAACCATTTCAAATGTATCTATTAAATAAAAACTCGAATGTTGAGTATGGAGAAAGTGCCTTTTTTCTGTTAGTTAAAGAAATTATTGCTTTCATTGTTCGGATTAGTTTAATTATTGCTATTCCAATTTTTGTTACTTTCTTTAAATTTGAATATACTTTGCCACATGGCGTAAATATTGCTATAGATATAGGATTGATAATTTATCTATTGATTTCAATATTGATAATTTTAGCTCTTTTTCGAACAAGAAAAATAGCAGATTTTATAAAAAAAATAGCAAAAAAAATTTTACCATTAAAAATCTCAACAAAAGTCAACGAAGAGATTGATAAAAATGTTCATCTTTTTGAGGAAGGGAAAAGGTCTTTAGATAAAAGTAAAATAAATATTCTTTTATTAATATTTTTTTTAAATCTGATACAATGGTTAAGTTCACTTTTTTTACCTGTTGTTCTTCTTAGGGGCCTTGGTTCGAATTCACCAATATTTTCTATAATATTTGTAACAATAGTTTTTTTAGTATCTGTTGTATATGTTCCTACGCCTGGTACCTCTGGTGCTGCTGAATTTGGCATCGCTTTGTTTTTTTCATCATTTTTACCAAGACAACCACTTATTGTATTTATTTTATTATGGAGATTTTTTTATTATTATATAAATATAATTATAGGTAGTTTCTTTGTATTTAAAGAATTTATGTCGAAAAGAAAAAAAGAAAAAAAGAAAAATTTATAAAACTTTATCAATTATACCACCGCCAAGAACAGCTTCATCTTTATAAAAAACAGCGGATTGGCCAGGAGTTATTGCAAATTCATCAAAGTTTAATTTTACTTTCACTCCTTCATCAATTTTTTCTACACCACAATCCATTTCTTTGCTTTTATATCTTGTTTTAACTTTTGCCCTAAAAGATGATTTATTTATTTCATAAAGCCAATTTAAATTTTTTACTGTAAATTCATTCTTCATTGTATAAATTCTTTCACCTACATATAAAATATTGTTTTCGGGATCTATATTTACTATATATAAAGGCTCTCTCCATGAAATATTTAATCCCTCTCTTTGACCAATTGTATAAAAATAATAACCTTTGTGTGTTCCTAATTTTTTACCATTAATATGAAGAATATCCCCTTTAGATTCTGGTAAAATTTCTTTTAAAAATTTTTCTTTTTTATCAATAAGAAAACATAAATCCTGACTTTCTTTTGGTATTTTTTCATATAAATTTAATTTTTTCACTTCATTAATAACCTCTTTTTTATAATAAGAACCAAGAGGAAAAATAATTTTAGATAAATAATCTTTATCAACTCTATATAACATATAAGATTGATCTTTTAATTTATCCACTCCTTTCAATAAAAAATAATTTCCATTTATATTTTGAATTCTTGCATAATGACCACTTGCTACATAATCATTTTGTTTTAATAAATTTTCGATTATCAATTTAAATTTAATTTTTTCATTGCATAAAACACAGGGATTTGGCGTTCTACCATTTTTATATTCATTAATAAAATTATTAATTATCTCTTTTTTGAAATTTTCTCTAACATCAATTATTTCTAATTTAACATTTAATTTCTTAGTTATGTTTATAACATTCATAGTATTACAACAATTTAATGAACAAACGTTTTTTTGATCAAATAATATTAAAAAAACAGCAGTTACTTCAGAAAAACTTTTTTTTAAAAGATAGAGAGAGTAAGTTGAGTCAATTCCTCCTGATAAACCAATATAAATCATCTATAATATTTTATAAATTCTTGATAAAAAAGTAAAATTTTTAAAAAATTCATACCTCTTGACAAAATCGACTTTTTTGATAAACTTTTAAAATTGTGTTCTGATAAGAGTTTCATAAAGAACCTTGAAAATTTTACATCAAATTACTTGACAAAAAGTAGTTTAATGTTAAAATTTATAATGGTGAATTATCTCGAACTTTGAAAACTAAGCAGTACATATTTATACCGTACTTGTCAGGGTTTAAACTTTCTGAAATTAATTTTATTTAGTTAACTTTGGAGAGTTTGATCCTGGCTCAGGATGAACGCTGGCGGCGTGCCTAATGCATGCAAGTCGAGCGGCAACAGATCCTTATCTCTGATAAGGGTGCTGGCGAGCGGCAAACGGGTGAGTAATACATGGGTAACCTACCCTGAAGAAGGGGATACCCCACCGAAAGGTGGTTCAATACCCTATAATCTTTAGAAAGGAAGCTTTTTAAAGTAAAGGTGGTAAGTCTACTTACTACCACTTCAGGATGGGCTCATGGCCTATCAGCTAGTTGGTGAGTTAAAAGCCCACCAAGGCGAAGACGGGTAGCTGACCTGAGAGGGTGATCAGCCACATTGGGACTGAGACACGGCCCAAACTCCTACGGGAGGCAGCAGCAGGGAATATTGGGCAATGAGCGAAAGCTTGACCCAGCGACGCCGCGTGGGTGATGAAGGCCTTCGGGTCTTAAAGCCCTTTTCTAAGGAATGAAGGATTATATCCTGAATAAGAATATAATCTTGACAGTACCTTAGGAATAAGCTCCAGCCAACTACGTGCCAGCAGCTGCGGTAATACGTAGGGAGCAAGCGTTATCCGGAATTACTGGGTGTAAAGGGTGTGCAGGCGGTTTAACAAGTTAAATGTCAAAGACTACTGCTTAACGGTAGAAAGGCATTTAATACTGCTAAACTAGAGGGCGAAAGAGGGAAGTGGAATTCCCGGTGTAGCGGTGAAATGCGTAGATATCGGGAGGAACACCAATAGCGAAGGCAGCTTCCTGGTTCGTTCCTGACGCTCATACACGAAAGCCAGGGGAGCAAACCGGATTAGATACCCGGGTAGTCCTGGCCCTAAACGATGGGTGCTTGGTGTTGGGAGGGTAATTCCTTTCAGTGCCGTAGTTAACACGTTAAGCACCCCACCTGGGTAGTACGGTCGCAAGGCTGAAACTCAAAGGAATTGACGGGACCCCGCACAAGCAGCGGCGCATGTGGTTTAATTCGATGCTACACGAAGAACCTTACCTGGGCTTGACATGTATGTGAAAAAAGATAGAAATATCTTTCCTCTAAGGTTTATACCTTAGACACATACACAGGTGCTGCATGGTTGTCGTCAGCTCGTGTCGTGAGATGTAAGGTTAAGTCCTTGAACGAGCGCAACCCCTGCCCTTAGTTGCTAACAGGTTATGCTGAGGACACTAAGGGGACTGCCGTCGACAAGACGGAGGAAGGTGGGGATGACGTCAAATCCTCATGGCCTTTATGTCCAGGGCCACACACATGCGACAATGGTGAGGACAATAGGAAGCAAGAGGGTAACCTTGAGCAAATCCTCAAAACTCATCCCAGTACCGATTGAGGACTGCAACTCGTCCTCATGAAGCTGGAGTTGCTAGTAACTGTGAGTCAGCTATATCACAGTGAATACGTTCCCGGGGTTTGTACACACCGCCCGTCAAACCACCCGAGTTGGTTGCACTCGAAGTCGCTTACCCTAACCTGCAAAGGATGGGGGCGCCGAAGGTGTGACTAATGAGGAGGGTTAAGTCGTAACAAGGTAGGTGTACGAGAACGTGCGCCTGGATCACCTCCTTTCTAGGGAGCTATTTCTTTGAGGTATAAATACGTACTGCTTAGTTTTGAGGGTTTAAGCCCTCTTTTTTATCTGAACCTTGAAAATTGGAAATTTAATTCTGATCTCTCAACTTACCTAAGTCAAGGAAGTAAGGGCGTATGGTGGATGCCTTGGCACAGGAGGCCGATGAAGGACGCAGCAAGCCTGCGATAGGCTTCGGGTAGCTGCAAGCGAGCGTAAATCCGAAGATTTCCGAATGGGGTAACCCGATATTCCTGATAAGGGAGTATCATCTTTACTTAAATCAATAATAGTAAAGAAGGTAAGCAGGTGAAGTGAAACATCTCAGTAACCTGAGGAAAAGAAAGAAAAATCGATTCCCTTAGTAGTGGCGAACGAAAAGGGAATAGCCTAAACCAATCAAGTGCTAAAGCCTTGGAGCGTTGCTTGATTGGGGTAGTAGGAGTAACTATTTTGGAATTCCAAGATTCCAAAGGAAGTTAAAAAAGAATTTCTTAATTGAATACTATGGGAAGAGTAGCCATAGAAGGTGAAAGCCCTGTAAAGACAAGAAATTCTCTTCCTTAGTTACTCCTAAGTACCATGGGACTCGTGAAATCCTGTGGGAATCAGGGAGGACCAACTCCTAAGGCTAAATACCTCCGTGACCGATAGTGAACATAGTACTGTGAAGGAAAGGTGAAAAGAACCCCGGAAGGGGAGTGAAATAGAACCTGAAACCATATGCCTACAAACCGTGGGAGGACTATGTTAAGTTTTTCTTAACAGTCTGACCACGTGCCTTTTGAAGAATGAGCCAGCGAGTTACTGGTTGCGGCAAGATTAAGGGTTAATCCTGTAGTCGTAGCGAAAGCGAGTCTGAATAGGGCTTTAAGTCGTAATCAGTAGACCCGAAGCCGGGTGATCTACCCATGGTCAGGTTGAAGTGAGACTAACCTCTCATGAAGGACCGAACCAGTCAGGGGTGAAATCCTGTTGGATGAACTGTGGGTAGCGGAGAAATTCCAACCGAACCCGGGAATAGCTGGTTCTCCCCGAAATGCATTTAGGTGCAGCCTCAGGTTAAATGAAGAGTGGTGGTAGAGCACTGGATGGGCTAGGGGTCCATTGGGCTACCAAACCCAACCAAACTCCGAATACCACTTTTTCTTATCCTGAGAGTGAGAAAGCGGGGGAAAAGCTCCGTTTTCGAGAGGGTAACAACCCAGATCATCCGCTAAGGTCCCTAATGAAAACTAAGTGTTGTTGATAAGGAAGTGGGGTTACTCAGACAGCTAGGAGGTTGGCTTAGAAGCAGCCATCCTTTAAAGAGTGCGTAACAGCTCACTAGTCGAGTGACCCTGCGCCGAATATGTACGGGACTAAGTTTTCAACCGAAGCGATGGATTAAGATATTAATTTTATAATTAATATTTTAGTGGTAGGGGAGCGTTCCTATTGTGGTGAAGGTATACTGTAAAGAATGCTGGAACGATAGGAAGTGAGAATGCTGGCTTAAGTAACGAAAAGAAGGATGAGAATTCCTTCCGCCGTAAGTCTAAGGTTTCCTGGGGAAGGTTCGTCCACCCAGGGTTAGTCGATCCTAAGTTGAGGCTGAAAAGCGTAGACAATGGATAGCTGGTTAATATTCCAGCACTACCTAAATTTCGTAAAAAGCGATGGGGAGGTCAAGGAGGATAGGTCTGCAGGGTGATGGAATACCCTGTCTAAGCCTGTAGGTGGCATCTTCAGGTAAATCCGGAGATGCATTAACACTAAGAGGTGATGGGGAGCCATTGGGTAACCAATGGCGAAGTGACCGACTCCATACTTGCTGGAAAAACCTCTAAGCATTGAAATTTAGGTAATCGTACCGCAAACCAACACAGGTAGACTGGGATAAATGTCCTAAGGCGCGCGGAAGAACTCTCGTCAAGGAACTCGGCAATTTAACCCCGTACCTACGGAATAAGGGGTGCTCTTCTTGGTTTAGGTAATATCTGCTGAAGCTAAGAGGAGCCGCAGATAATTGGCTCGGGCGACTGTTTAACAAAAACACAGGTCTCTGCAAAGCCGTAAGGCAAAGTATAGGGGCTGTGGCCTGCCCAGTGCCGGAAGGTTATGGGGAGGGGTTAGCTTTCCTTGTGGAAGCGAAGCTCCAAACTTAAGCCCCGGTGAACGGCGGCCGTAACTATAACGGTCCTATGGTAGCGAAATACCTTGTCGGGTAAGTTCCGACGCGCATGAAAGGTATAACGACCTGAGCGCTGTCTCGACGAGAGATCCGGTGAAATAGCAATACCCGTGCAGATGCGGGTTACTTGCAGCAGGACGGTAAGACCCCGTGGAGCTTTACTATAACTTGGCATTGGATTCTGGCACATTATGTATAGGATAGGTGGGAGACTATGAAACAGGAGCGCCAGTTCCTGTGGAGTCGTCCTTGGAATACCACCCTTAATGTGTTTGAATTCTAACATTTGACCCTAATCGGGCAAATGGACAGTGTCAGGCAGGTAGTTTGACTGGGGCGGTCGCCTCCTAAAAGGTAACGGAGGCGCCCAAAGGTACCCTCAACGCGGTTGGAAATCGCGTGAAGAGTGCAAAGGCATAAGGGTGCTTTACTGCATAGACCGACAGGTCGAACAGTCACGAAAGTGGGGCTTAGTGATCCGGTGGTTGCGTGTGGAAGCGCCATCGCTCAACGAATAAAAGTTACCCCGGGGATAACAGGCTGATCTATCCTGAGAGTCCATATCGACGGGTAGGATTGGCACCTCGATGTCGGCTCATCGCATCCTGGGGCTGGAGAAGGTCCCAAGGGTTGGGCTGTTCGCCCATTAAAGCGGTACGCGAGCTGGGTTCAGAACGTCGTGAGACAGTTCGGACCTAATCCGCTGCAAGCGTTGGAGATTTGAGGAGGTAGACCCTTAGTACGAGAGGACCAGGGTGTGGGAACCTCTGGTTTACCGGCTGTTCCGCCAGGAGCATGCGCCGGGTAGCTAAGTTCCTATGGGATAAGCGCTGAAAGCATCTAAGTGCGAAGCCCACTCCAAGATAAGATCTCCCATCCTCTGCAAAGAGGAGTAAGGTCCCTGGTAGACAACCAGGTTGATAGGCTCAAGGTATAAGTGTGGTGACACATTTAGCTGATGAGTACTAATAGACCGAGGACTTGACTTAGGCTAAGTTGAGAGGTCAGAATTAAATTTCCAATTTTTTTCTAAATATATGGCTCTGGTGACTATAGCGAAGGGGAAACACCCGGCTCCATTCCGAACCCGGAAGTTAAGCCCTTCAACGCCGATGGTACTGAGGAGGGAAACCCCTTGGGAGAGTAGGTAATTGCCAGGGCCATTTTTATTTTATATCAAGAACTCCATAAAATTAAGATTAAAATTTTATGTTAATATATTTATTGTGGAGGAACATTATATACTAAAAAACATTGAGAATATTTTAAAAGAGATACCAGATTATGTTCATTTGATAGCTGTAGCAAAAGGAAGAAGTTTAAAAGAAATAGAGTTATGTATAGAGGGTGGTATAAAAATATTAGGGATAAATTATGTACAACAAGGAGAAAAAATTTATCCATTTTTAAAAGATAAAGCTGATTTTCATTTGATTGGTCATTTACAAACAAATAAGATAAAAAAAGCATTAAATATATTTAATATGATTCAAACTATAGATTCAATTGAAACTGTAAAAGAAATACAGAATAGATTAAAATCTGAAGATCGAAAAATGCCAATTTTGATTGAGGTAAACATTGCAAATGAAAAAAATAAATTTGGTGTACCTCCAGAAAATCTATTTGATTTTTTTTCTGAAATATCCAAATTTGATAAAATTTTAATTATGGGATTGATGACTATAGGTCCAAACACAAATGACGAAAATATAATTAGAAAATATTTTAAAAAAACATATAATTTATACAATCAATTAAGAAATTATAAATCAGCAAATGTTAACTTTAAATATTTATCAATGGGTATGTCAGATAGTTATAAAATAGCTATTGATGAAGGTTCTAATATGATTAGAATAGGAAGAAAAATTTTTTTAGAGCAAAATTGATAAGTATATGATAAACTTATATGGAACATTTAGTTATAATTTATTTCTAAAATATAAAGGAGGATTTAATGAAAAAAAGTTTAATCTTGATAATTTTGATTCTTTTATCCATTTCATTTAATTATGGATTTAAAAATCAAACCACAAAAATATACATAGAACCTCAAAATATGACAGTAATATCAGGTGAAATCAAATCTTTTGACATTTTTATATCAAATGTTTCAGATTTATATGGTGTAGCTTTTGATATCTCAATTCCCCTATCACAAATAAAAGTATTAGATTCATACATCAATCATTCAAAAGATAATGAAAAGAATATTTTGACTAAGGATAATAAGGATATTGTATTATTAAAAAGTATTAAAGAAAATGAAAATAAGATTATTATAGGAATTTCAAGGATAGGTCAGGTAAGTGGTATATCTGGTTCTGGTCTTATTTTATCTGTTCAATTTACAGGAGGAAATATAGGATTATTTGATATATCATTACAAAATATCTATCTGTTCGATTCAAAAATGAAACAGATTTCAGTTGATTCAAGCAGTGCAAATTCTAAAATTACTGTTGTACCACAAGATACATTACCTCCATCAATTAAACTAACTAAAACACCTCCTCCAGAAACAAATCAAACTTTAAGTGTTGAATTTCAATGGGAAGGAAGCGATGACAAAACATTACCTGAAAATTTACTTTATTCATACAAACTTGATGATGGGATATGGAGTGATTGGAAAAAAACAAATAAATACTTAACACCAAATTTAAAAGAGGGAGATCATATTTTTTCAATAAAAGCAAAAGATGAAGCAGGTAATGAATCCCAAACCCTAATTTATACCTTTAAAGTTGATATAACACCACCATCTCTTGAAATTTTATCACCATTATCAGGAACAGAAGTTTTAGAGAAAATAATTGAGATAAAAGGTAAAACTGAACCCAATATTAGTGTAAAAGTTAAAGATACATTAGTAACAACAGATGAACAAACAGGAGAATTCAAAATTTCATATACACTTAACGAAGGAACAAATGATATTTTAGTAACTGCAATTGATAAAGCAGGAAATGAAACAAGCAAAAAAATCACTATTTTATACAAAAGAAGAACAATAATAAGACTTCAAATAGGAAATTTAATGGCAGTAATCAATGATAAGACAGTTATTCTTGAACTTGCTCCTTTTATAGAAAGTGGAAGGACCCTTGTGCCTTTAAGATTTGTTGCTGAAACATTTGGAGCAAATGTCGGTTGGGAAGATAAAGAACAAAAAATCACAATCACACTTGAAGATAAAAATATTGTTCTTTGGGTTGGCAAAAAAGAGGCTCTTGTCAACGATGAAAGATATTATTTAGAGGTGCCCCCAAAAGTTATTGAAATTCCTGAAATAGGTGGTGGAAGAACTGTTGTACCTTTAAGATTTGTATCAGAAGCTCTTGGGGCTCAGGTTGATTGGGATCCAGATTTACAAATTATAACAATAACATATCCTAAATATTAAGGAGGAAAAATGAAAAATAAATTTTTTTCATTAGTAACAATTTTATTTTTAATAGCAACTTCTTTTTTAGGAATAGTAAAGGGAGTAAATATTCAACAATCAATATGGCCAATTTTTATGAAAGATATAAGGCATACAGGAGTTAGTGATATCATAATTGATCCATCAAAACTTCCAAAAAAAGATGACCCAATTGCAAGAGCACAACTATCATCAAACTCAAAATCATCTCCTATAGTTGTAAATGGATATGTATATGTTGGAGATTATAATGGCTATCTATTTGCATTCAGTATAAATGATGCAAAAAATGTAGTTATATCAGGTGGAACTTGGCAACCAAAGTGGACATATCAAACACCTAATTTAATTACAGGTTCACCTTTATATAATAATGGTAAAATATATGTTACTTCAGGAGGAGATGTTAATAGAAATAGTGGCCTATATGCTTTTAATGCAATAACTGGAGAAAAACTATGGGAATTTTCAGATTTTACAAATAGAGATATATTTAGAGGGCAAGCAGAGGGTTCCCCGGTTTATGCTGAAGGGAAAGTTATATTTGCTACAAATGGTATTGAATCTTATGTTTATGCAATTGATGCTGAAACAGGCAATTTAATATGGAGATTCCCTCTTTCAAATCATGGAGTCAGAGGTTCGCCTTGTGTTTTAGGTGGAGTTGTTTATGTTTTAACATTTGATGGTTATGTTTATGCAATTGATGTTCTTGGCGGGACAGCACCTCTTGCTTCTTATAAGATTTCTGGTATTACAGCATTTCAAAATTATTCAACAATTTCAACAGATGGAAATTATCTATATGTTCCAGTAAAATCACAATATGCTTATGAAAATGGTAAAGTTATATTTCTAACATCCATTTTGACTTTTGTTAGAGAATTTTCTACAAATAGTCATTTTTCAGCAACAGCAGCAGTCGGAGATGATTCAATATATATTGGAGATGAACTTGGAAGATTCTATTCAATTGAAAAAAGTACATCTACAATAAGAGCGGGATTTCCATTTCAATCAGGAGGAAAAATTGAAAGTTCTGCTGCAATTTCTGGAGATTTTATATATTTTGGCTCTGATGATAAAAAAATATATGGATTAAATAGAAGAAGTGGAGTTAAACTATGGGAATATGAAACTGCTGGTGAGATTCAATCCTCTCCAGCAATAGCAGAAGGAGGTATTTTTGTTACCTCTCAAGATCATTACCTTTATGCCTTTTTCGAAAATGATTTTGATATAACTGTTACTCCAGACAGTGCAGTTACCTATGTTGGAGGAGAAGAAAAATTTACAATAAATATAACTCCTTTTTCTAACTTCTCAGGTGGAGTTAATCTTTTTCTTGAAGGGGCTCCTCAAAATTTAATCTATAATTTTGAACCACAAACTTTAACCAATGAAATTAGAACATCAACATTGACGATTAATGTAACTGAAAATGTTCTTTCAGGTACATATAACTTAAAGGTTGTAGGAAAAAGTTTAGTATCAAGGAGGATTAGAGAAATTAGATTAACAGTTAATCCAGAGCCATATTTTGCATTAAACATAACTCCAGAATCAGGAGAAGTTTATATTGGAGATGAAATAACATTTAATGTATCTTTTACTCCCTATAGTGGATTTGATGGGGTAATAAATCTGAGTGTTGAAAATCCTCCAGATAATATGCAATTAGAATTTAATCCAACATCAATTTCTTTAACAAACAAAAACTCACAACTAACAATAAGGCCTTTTCCAAACGTAATTGTTCAATCTTATACTATAAGAGTAAAAGGTGTTAGTGGAGATATAATAAGAAATAAAGATATTATTATTAGGGTGAAAGAGCAAGTGTCAGGTTCATTTACTTTAAATATACAAAGTGTACTTTCGACTGTTTATCAAGGTGAAACTGGTATATATAGAATATATATGGAAGCATCTGGGGGATTTAATGAAAAAGTAAAACTCACAATTTCAAATCTTCCAGCAAATTGTAATTATGTTTTTCAGCCAAAAGAGATATATAGTGGACAGACGAGCACTTTAACGATAAATACGTCATTAGACACTACCCCTGGGTCTTATCTTATAACAATTATTGGAAAAGGCGGCGGAAAGAGTTTTACTACTACAATACCATTAAATATTGTTATAAAACCAACAGGTGATTTTAAAATAGAAGTAGAGCCACCAATAGAAAGGAATGTTACTGTTGGGGAGAGCTTATTTTTTGTTGTTAAAGTAAAAAGAGACAATATCTTTAAAGATGATGTAAATTTAACACTCGACGGTTTAGATCAACCTCTTCCACAAGGACTATCTTATTCTTTTAATCCAAATAAAATGCCATCTTTTATTGATACCTCTTATTTAACCATAGATACATCTCAAAATTTAGAAAGCACAACATATACTTTGGTAATTAAAGGTGAAAGTGGAGGAAAGGTAAGAACTGCAAATGTAATAATTGTTGCTCATCAACCAAAAAATAGTAATATCTCTATTCTTCCTTCTCAAGTTACAGTGAATTCAAATGAAATATTTACTGTGGACATAATAATAAATAATGTCGAAAATGTTATATCTGCAAACTTTTTCTTAAATTTTGATCCAAATTTAGTTCAGATTGAAGAGATAAAAGAAAGTACATTTCTTGGCAGTGATGGTATAAAACCTATATATTCATATAAAATATTTAATCTTGAAGGATATGCTATTTTGCAAGCTATAAGGACTTCTCAAAAAGGTATCTCAGGTAGTGGTTCACTTTTTAAAGTTACTTTTAGAACAATTTCTAAAGGTGATTTGAAATTAAAATTTACAAATCTTTCCTTGTATGATTCTTCTCCACTTTTTATACCTTGTAAAACATTTGTTAATGAGATAAAAATTCTTGAGAGTGTTGGTGTTTTAGGAGACGCAAATGGAGATAAAATTGTTAATGGTCTTGATTTAATTCTCTTAATGCAAGCATTTGGCTCAACTCCATCAGATCCAAATTGGAATCCTAATTGTGATTTTAATAATGATTTAAGAGTAAATGGAATTGATTTGATAATTTTATCTCAAAATTGGGGAAAGATTGTACCTTAAAAACTATTGACAAAATGATATTTATAATTTATCAATAAATATATACTAAAAAATTCTAAAATTCGGAGGTAAAAATGGAAAAAAAGAAGGAAGAAGTAAAAAAATCAGCACCAAAAAAGGTTGTTAAGAAATCTACAAAAAAGGTAACTGAAAAAGCAACTACTAGAAAAACTGCTAAAAAAACAATGACAAAAAAACCAACCTCTAAAAAAGGTAAAAAGTAAAAAATTCAAAGGAGTCAAAAATGGCTAAAAAGAAAAATGAAACTAAAAAAGAACAGAAAAAAGAAAAAACTACAAAAAAACCAACCTCTAAAAAAGGTAAAAAGTAAAAAATTCAAAGGAGTCAAAAATGGCTAAAAAGAAAAATGAAACTAAAAAAGAACAGAAAAAAGAAAAAACTACAAAAAAACCTTCAAAGAGCGGATGTAAAACAAGAAAAAAAGGTTAGAAAGTTAACTTTATAAATTAAAATGTTTATTGTTTTTCTAAATAGATTTTTTATTATTATATAGTTGTTTAATTTTGTAGTATTTATATAAATTAATTTTTATATCCATCAATTTATCATTAGCAGAAAAACTCTAAAAAATCCTATTTTTGTCATTCTTTTACCCTAAAAATTAAAAAACTTGAACTTAGAATTTCCATAAGCAATATAGATTCCTGGTTAACAGGAATTAAAGTTTAAATAACTTTTCACTGACCTAATTAACAAACCTCTTGACAAAAATAATATGAGCTGTAAAATATTGATTGTTTAGCTAACTATTAGTTTATATGCTAACCTTTAGTTAGTTAAATAATTTTTTTAAAAGGAGGTTAAATCTATTGTATGCAAACGAATCAGATGATACATCTTTTTTAAATATAGAACGAATAGATCCTGTTTCTCTTGAGGTATTTCACTCTCTTTTTAAATTTATACGCTTCCATAGTCAGCTTCTATTCAAACTAACCTCTGAAAAAGGGATCTATCCAGGTCAGGCAGTGTGCCTTTGGTTTATCAATCAAAATTCAGGAATAAGCCAACGAGATCTCGCTGAAAAGATGCATGTTGCACCACCCACTGTTACACATATGCTACAAAAGTTAGAAAAAGCAGGATTAATAATACGTAAAGATGATGAACATGATCAACGTCTAAGCCGAATATATTTAACTGATGCTGGTATAGATATGTTAAGTATATTAAATGATATTTTAGCTGATATTATAAATACAAGTTTAAATAATTTAAGTTGCGATCAGAAAAATAATTTGGTTAGTTGGCTTAACATTATAAGTTCAAACATATTAAACAAGCTTTAAAAAGGAAGGAGAAGCATCTATATGAAGGATTTATTTATAAAATTTTTAAAACCCTATTGGAAACAACTTACACTTACTATAATATTACTTTCTATACAAGCTATATCTAATCTTTATTTACCAAATTTGAATGCTGATATTATTAACAATGGTATTGCTAAAGGTGATATTAAATACATCACAAATACTGGACTTTTTATGTTAGGAGTAACTTTAATTTTAGCAGTTTGTGCTATAGCTTCTTCATATTTAAGTTCTAAAATTTCTATGAGTTTTGGAAAAGATATGAGGAGGGCTATTTTCTATAAAGTAGAAAGTTTTTCACAAGCTGATCTTGATAAATTTGGTACACCATCACTAATCACACGCAACACTAATGATGTCCATCAAATGCAGATGTTAATGTTTATTGGTTTAAATCTTATGGTAATGGCTCCTATTATGTGTATAGGTGGCATAATAATGGCTTTGAGACAAGATGTGGTTTTATCCTACTCTATAATAATAATAGTTCCTATTATGGCAGCATTAGTTGGAATTCTTCTGGTAAAAACTATACCAATATTTCGTTCAATTCAGGTAAAAATAGATCGTGTTAACCAAATTATGCGTGAAAAATTAATGGGTGTTAGAGTTATAAGAGCATTTGTGAAATCAGATTATGAAAAGAGACGTTTCGATGAAGCAAACCGCGATCTTACATCTACTACATTGAGAGTAAATAGAATTATTGCATTTGCTATTCCATCACTTATGATTGTTATGAACATATCAATTGTAGCTATTATATGGTTTGGTGGACATAGAATAGATAGTGGTGCTATGCCTATAGGAAATCTTACAGCTTTTTTGACATATATTATGGAGATAATGATGTCAGTTATGATAGCAATGGCTATGTTCATAATGATACCAAGGGCTGAGGCATCAGCTGAACGTATTTTAGATGTACTTAATACTGAACCATCAATAAAAGACCAAAATAATCCTATAGTACCTATTATTGCAAAAGGAAGCGTAGAATTTTGGAATGTGGATTTTAGATATCCAGGTGCAGAAGAGCCAGTACTTAAAGATATATCTTTTAAGACAATACCAGGTGAAACTACTGCTATAATAGGAAGTACAGGATGTGGGAAAAGCACCCTCGTTAATCTAATACCACGTTTTTATGATGTCACTAATGGTTGCATAAAAATTGATGATATAGATATACGTGATATACCATTAAAGGATTTAAGAGATAGAATAGGATTGGTTCCTCAAAAGGCATTTCTTTTTAGTGGAACAATAGCTGACAATTTGAGATATGGAAATGAAAATGCTACTGATGAAGAGTTGTGGCATGCATTAGAGGTAGCACAGGCTAAAGATTTTGTAATGGAGTTACCCGATAGATTATATGCACCAGTTGATCAAGGAGGTGTTAACTTTTCAGGAGGTCAAAGGCAGAGATTAGCTATTGCAAGAGCGTTGGTTAAAAAACCAGAAATATATATATTTGATGATAGTTTTTCAGCTCTTGATTTTAAAACAGACGCAAAGCTCAGGTTGGCACTTAAAAATGAAACTGTAAATTCTACTGTTATTATTGTTGCACAGCGTGTAAGCACTATTATGGATGCTGATCAGATTATAACTTTAAATGACGATGGTACTATAGCTGGAATAGGCAATCATAATAAGTTAATGGATACTTGCGATGTTTATCGTGATATAGTATATTCGCAACTTTCAGAGGAGGAAATTAATGAGTACAAACAATAATAATACAAATAATGAACCCAAAGTTAAACCAAGAAGACATGGTGGATTTGGTGGTGGAAGAGCTGCTGCAATGTCTGGTGAAAAAGCTAAGGACTTCAAAGGCACTCTTAAACGTCTTATGACCTATCTTAAACCTCAAGCTTTTCCTATGTTATTGGTAATTATATTCACAATTATTAGTGTGACATTTACAATACTATCACCAAAGATGATGGGTAGAGCCACTAATAAACTATTTGAAGGTATAATAAGTAAAAATTTACCGGCAGGTACAACTAAAGATCAAGTAATACAAATGTTAAAGCTTAGAGGTGAAAATCAATTTGCAGATATGATATCAGCAATGGATATAACACCAGGAAAAGGTGTAGATTTTAATGCTTTATTACATCTATTGCTTACTCTTTTAGTTATATATATTTTAGCTGCTTTCTTTCAATGGTTACAGCGATATACAATGGCTGGTGTAGCTCAAAATGTTGTATATAATTTACGACGAGATGTTGATAACAAACTTTCCAAACTTCCTTTAAAATATTATGATAATCACTCTCATGGAGATATCTTAAGTCGTGTAACTAATGATGTAGATAATATAGCACATACACTGCAACAAACAATCACTCAGATAGTTCATGCTATAGCTGTAGTAGTTGGCGTTCTAATTATGATGTTTTCTATAAGTTCCCTTCTATCTTGGATATCTCTTGCAATTATTCCTCTATCATTTTTGGTAACAATGTTTATTATGAGGAAATCTCAAAAATACTTTATAGCTCAATGGGATAGTACTGGTGCTTTAAATGGTCATATAGAAGAAACTTTTACTGGGCACAATATCGTTGGAGCATTTAACCAACAAGATAAAGCAATAAAACGTTTTGATAAAGAGAATGAAAGAGTTTATGAATCAAGTTTTAAAGCTCAATTTATATCAAGTATAATACGTCCAGCTGTAAATTTTCTTAACAATGTGAATTATGTAATAATATGTGTTATAGGTGGTATAAGAGTGTCAAATGGAATTATTACTCTCGGTGATGTATTGGCTTTTATCCAATACTCCAGACAATTCACTCAACCTGTAGTTCAGGTTGCAAGCATAGTAAATGTTTTACAATCTACAGTGGCTTCTGCTGAACGTGTATTTGAATTGCTTGATGAGAAGGAAGAGATACCAGATACAGATAAACCAGTTGTATTAGATGATGCAAAAGGACATGTTAAATTTGAACATGTTTATTTTAGCTATAATCCTGATGCACCGCTCATTGAAGATATGAATCTTGAGGCTTATCCTGGACAAACTGTTGCTATAGTTGGTCCAACAGGTGCCGGCAAAACAACTTTAGTCAACTTACTTATGCGTTTTTATGAAATAGATAGCGGAAGAATAACTATAGATGATGTAGATATTCGAGATATGAGACGAGATGATCTACGTAAACTTTTTGGTATGGTTTTACAAGATACCTGGTTATTCAATGGTACTATAAAAGATAACATTGCCTATAGTAAAGAAGGAGCATCTGATGAAGAGATAATAGCTGCAGCTCAAGCAGCTTATGTAGATCACTTCATAAGAACACTGCCTGAAGGATACAATACCATACTTACAGGTGATGCTACTAATATATCCCAAGGACAAAAACAACTTTTAACTATAGCACGTGCGTTTTTAGCTGATCCTAAGATACTTATACTTGATGAAGCTACAAGCTCAGTTGATACTCGTACTGAGATGCTTATACAAAAAGCTATGTCTAAATTGAGGATAGGAAGAACAAGTTTTGTAATAGCTCACAGACTTTCAACTATACGAAATGCTGAAACAATATTAGTTATGAATAAAGGAAAAATTGTTGAACAGGGTAATCATAAAGAACTAATGGCAGCTCAAGGTTTCTATTATGATCTTTATATGAGTCAGTTCCTCTCGCCAGTTTTAGATAACATAGATGAGATATAGGTTTAACAATTCTATAGTTTTTTCAGAATTTGGATGATATTATTTTATAGAATTTAGATGAAAGGGTAACCAATTTGCCTTTTTTTAAAAGTTTCGAAAATTTAACGAAGCTAATAAAATAGATATTTAAGAGTTTCTTATGGTTACCTTTTCATTTTTTTATCATTTTAATTTAACCTAATTATTCATTTAATACTTTGAATTAAGCTGCCTTAAAAATAAATTATTCAATCTATGATATACTAATTCTGGTATATTATGAGTTATATTAAAGATATTATTAATAAAGATTTAAGTGAAAATCAAAAAAAAGCAGTTCTTCATATTGAAGGTCCTCTACTTGTCTTTGCAGGAGCAGGAAGCGGAAAAACAAAAACTTTAACATATAGAGTTGCATATTTAATCGAAGAATTAAAAGTTAAACCAGATAATATACTTGCAGTCACTTTTACGAATAAAGCAAGTGAAGAGATGAAGGAAAGAATTAAAAATTTATTGAATAAAGATATTAATTTATTTTGGATTGGAACTTTTCATTCAATGTGCTCAAGAATATTGAGAAAAGAGATAGTATATCTTGGTTATAATAAAAATTTTACAATTCTTGATGAAGATGATTCTTTAAAAATAATTGATGAAGCAATTAAAAATCTTGATTTTCAAAAAAATTATTTTCAATCTCGTGAGATTTATAACAAAATTTCTTATATTAAAAGTAGAGGTCTTTTTGTCGAAGATTATATTCCAAAAGATGGTTGTGATGAAGCATTGAAGAAAATTTTTTTAAAATATGAAGAGATTAAAAAAAAAGGTAATTTAGTTGACTTCGATGATTTGATAAATTTTGTAACAAAAATATTAAATCAGAATGATATAATATCAAGATTTTATTCAGAAAAATTTAAATTTATACTTGTCGATGAATATCAAGACATCAATCCCGCTCAGCATAAATTGTTAAAAGCATTAACAAAATACAACAAAAATATTTTTGTTGTCGGAGATGACGATCAGAGTATTTATAAATTCAGAGGTTCCTCTTCAGAATTAATGCTTTCATTTAAAGATGATTTTGAAAAGGTTGAAGTTGTTTATCTATCTGAGAATTATAGAAGTACTGAAACTATTGTAAATGCAAGTAAATTTTTAATAAAAAATAATAAAACAAGAGAAGAAAAACCTTTATATGCTATTAAAAGTGGTGGGGATAAAATTAAATTATATAGAGCCATAAATGAAATAGACGAAGCAAGGTTTGTTATTAAAAAAATAATCGAACTAAAAGAAACAGGAATCGACTTTTCTCAAATTGCTATTCTTTATAGAACAAATGCACAATCAAGAACATTCGAGGAAGCAGCTATACTTTTCAGCATTCCATATAGGCTTGTTGGTGGAATAAAATTCTATCAAAGAAAGGAGATAAAAGATCTTCTTTCTTATTTAAGAATAGTTCTTAATGAAAGAGACTTCTTATCATTAGAAAAAGTGTTCAATTTTCCAAAAATTGGAGTTGGTGAAAAAACTTTCGATAAAATTAAATTCTATCTTGAGATAGAAAAATCATTAATTGATAGTTTAGAGAAAATTTTAGAAATTACTAAAAATAAAAAAGTTAA
>ERZ795046.516-NODE-516-length-46721-cov-4.422235_pt1 | contig 46721 bp, 35 predicted proteins | sample MGYA00375130_ERZ795046 | MGnify/ENA primary metagenome ERZ795046 (study PRJEB30175, sample SAMN05720202) | activated sludge metagenome | isolation source: anaerobic digester from wastewater treatment plant | place: Japan | collected 2015-05-15 ... | reverse complement strand
GGACTATAAATTATACTAAATTTGAAATTTATGGTAGGCATATCGCTGATTTATATCATATGGTGCAGTTATATGACATTTCGCATAGAGATTTAGAAGATTTTAATCTTAAATCTGTGGCAAAACACTTCGGTGTCCAGGCAGAAAATCGAACATATATAGAAGCAGAAAATATCCCGGATGTTTTCAATAATAATCCTCAGAAATTAGCGGCCTACTGCAGCGATGATGTGAAAGAATGTGATAATATATCACAAATACTCTCCCCTTCATATTTCTATCAAACGCAGATTGTTCCTCTATCATATCAGAATGTAATTGTTCGCGGAAATGCTACTAAAATTGATGCAATGCTTATTGCTGAATATATAAACAGCGGATTTTCTTTGCCATATCCAGAAGAGGCCAGAAATTTTGAAGGAGCACTAACTGACGCTTTTGAATCGGGAATATTTGAAAATATATGGCATTGTGATATTAGATCCCTTTACCCGTCTATACTGCTTGCGGGGAAGAAAAGTCCATCGAGAGATAAAAATAAAAGTTTTCTCAGACTCCTGCAGACGTTAAAAGATTTCAGACTTTCTGCAAAAGACCTTGCAAAAATAGAGAAAGATCAGGAAAAAAAAGAGTTTTATGAAGCTCTTCAGAGCACTTTCAAAATATTAATAAACTCATTTTACGGTTATCTCGCATTCAGTCAGGGAACATTTAATGATTATGCTCTGGCCGCTGCTGTTACATCAACAGGCCGTTGTATTCTTTCTACAATGACAGATTACCTGCGGAAAATTGGTGCAAAAGTGATAGAAATTGATACTGATGGCATATATTTTCAGCCTCCTCCTGATGAAAAATCACCTGATCTTATGCAAAAGAAGATTCAATCTATATTGCCTGAAGGTATTGAAGTAGAACTTGATAATATATATAAAGCAATGTTCTGTTATAAAAGCAAAAATTATGCTTTGCTAATGGAAAATGGTGAATTTTCGGTAACTGGAGCAGCATTGAAATCTCGCGGGCTTGAACCCTTTCAAAGAGATTATATGAGTGAGTTCATTAAGAAACTTCTACTGAAAGATTATGAAGGTATCAGACAGTTAAAAGAAAAATATAGAAAAATGATTCTTAACCGCGAATTACCCCTTGCGAAAATCGCAAAAACTGAGACTTTACAGGATTCTCTTGAAACTTATCTGAAAAAAATTAATAATGGAACAGGGCGTCGCAGTGCTGCCTATGAGCTTGCATCAAAATCGACGCGTAGTTACAAACAAGGAGATCAGGTTTCTTATTACGTTATAGGAAACAAGAAAAAACTTTCTGTTGTCGATAATTGCCGTTTTTTACGAGACGCGCCTGAGATTAGAGATGAAAATGTTGAGTATTATCTTGGAAAACTTGAGGAACTTGATAAAAAATTTTCCGTATTTATTCCCGAAAAAGAAAAAATTATGAAACAAAATGATGATTTATTTGTCTAATTCAGGAAAAGCAGAAAAAAATATGGAGGAATAAAAATGAAGAAGAAGTTTTTTTGTTTGTGCTTTGCTATTTTGTCAATAATTATTCAATTACCCGCCAATGAAAACTTAAGAGAAGTCGAAAAAAAACTCACTCAAATTGCTGAACAAACTTTTCCTTCTGTTGTAGTTATAACTACGAAAAAAAAATTAGAGACTATTGATAATCCATGGAATATGTTTTTTGATTCTCCTTATTTTGAGAGGTTCAGGAAAAAATTACCCAGACAGCCAAAATTCGAAGAACCAGTAATACAGGGTGCAGGGTCAGGTTTCATTGTTGATGAAGAAGGTTTTATAATAACTAATAATCATGTAATTGATGGGAATAACGAAATAATAGTTCGCCTAAATGACAAAAGTGAATACAGTGCAGAAATTGTAGGAGCAGATCCCAAAACAGATATTGCTGTGCTTAAAATAAAGGCAGGAAAAAAGTTGCCTTTTCTGAGATTTGCTAACTCAGATGAAGTGAAAGTAGGACAATTTTGTATTGCAATAGGAGCTCCATTTATGCTTGACTATACTATGACTTTTGGAATTGTAAGTCAAAAAGGGCGTCAGGTTGGGCTTAATTTTTATGAAAATTATATACAGACGGATGCTGCGATAAATATGGGAAATAGTGGAGGGCCTCTTGTGAATTTAGATGGAGAGCTTATTGGTGTTAATGATTTTATTGTGTCGGCCAATTCATTTGCTCCGGGTAATGTAGGGCTTGGCTTTGCTATTCCATCAAATATGGTAAAGAAAGTTTATGAAGAGATTCGAAAACATGGTAAAGTTATACGGCCATGGGTTGGAATTGGAATGGAAGAATTGAGCTCAAAACAAAAATCAGATTTGAATATAGAATCAGGTGTTCTAATAAAGGAAGTGTATAATGAGCATCCGGCTGATAAAGCAGGTATTGAACCTGGTGATATAATCCTTAAGGTTGCAGGTAAAAAAGTAAACTCTCCAAAAGACGTTCAAAATATCGTTCTCGAATTTTCTCCAGGAGAAAATATAGAATTTACTATTATGAGAGATAAAAAAGTGATGAATATAACTGTAAAGGCTGAAAAACAGGCAGATGATATTGCATCCGTTTTGAGGGGAGGAAAAGAGGAAGGAGAAGATTCTGGTTTCGGAATTAAGTTTGCAGAAGAAAATGGGGAAATTATTGTTTCCGAAGTTGAGCAGGGAAGTGAAGCAGAAATGATTGGAATTGAACCGGGAATGGTTGTTATCTCAATAAATGGAAAGAAAGTAAAATCACTATCCGATGTTGAAAAGTCTTTAAAAGAAAGAAAAAATGAATTATCCATTGTCGTATCAGATGGAATTTTTAAGAAAATCTTTACCATTAAAAAGAAATAAAAATATAAAAATAGTTGAGAAGTATGTATAAAATAGAATTTTATGTGCCAGAATCAGATCTTGAAAAAGTAAAGGATGCTCTTTTTAAAGCGGGTGCTGCTGTAATTGGAAATTACGATTGTTGTGCATGGCAAACAAAAGGAGAAGGGCAATTTCGTCCCCTTGAAGGGAGTAATCCTTATTTAGGAAATTTAAATAAGGTAGAAAAAGTTGTGGAATATAAAGTGGAGCTTGTCTGTTCTGACGAAAAAATAAAAGACGTAATAAATGCATTAAAAGAGTCCCATCCTTATGAGACGCCTGCTTTTCAATACTGGAAAGTAAATCCAGAATTATGATTTTTAGATTTTTTTTTCAATTTTTTGTGATTTCATCAGCTTCTTTTTGTTTTTGAGCCTTTGAAATTATCTCTGTGAATTCTGGGGATGTTCTGAGACTGTCAAAAACTGGGTCCATACAGTAAAAAAGAATACCACTGCCAATCAGATTATAAGCTTTCTGCATATTTTTTATTGAATTTTGATTATCTCCCATTTTTGCGAAAATCGCAGCAGCATTGATATATGCTTCCGCAAAGTTCGGGTCAATTTGTTGTGCCATCAGGCATAATTCGATGGCTTCTTTTAATTTACCTCTTTTTGCAACAGCTGAAGCAAGTTTATTCAGAGAAGAAGAGTTTTTAAATTTATCGAGAGAAGCAAGGGTTTTAAAGAAATATTCGGCTTCTTCATATTTTCCGATTTTAAAGTATAATCCTCCGAGCAGGTCCAGAGCAATTTTATTATTTGGTTCTAAAACAATGGCTGTTTTTAATAAATCTTCCGCCTCAACAATGTTATCTTTAACGAGAGTTTTTTGGGCTTTTTCAATTAAGTTAGATGCTTCAAGACTGTAGTTTAATGAAAGATTTTTTTCTGTTTTTTGTATTGGTGATATTTTTTTCTTCGGTTTAGAACTCAAAGATAAATTACTTTTTATTTCAAGTTCATTTTCTTCGGGAACAGACTTAAATGAATGCGAATTGATTACGATGAAAGTTAATAGAATGATAGTTGCAAATGAGATTATTAGAGGAGCTAAAGACTTATTGTTCATCTTTTTTAACTTTTTTTCAAGTTTGCAATTTCTTTCTCGAGCTCGTCAATTTTTTTTCTTAATTCTGATATTACAGAGGAAAGCTGTTTTACCTTTTTAGGTAGGCCGAGCCTCTCCATGAATTCTTTTGGAAACTCTGCTGGTGTCCCAACGACGGCCTGCCCGGGAGAAATATCTTTTGTAACTCCTGATTGCCCTGCGATTTTTACTCCATCTCCGATTTTTAGGTGGCCGCTGATCCCCCCCTGGGCGGCAAGAATTACACCTCTTCCCAACTCTGTACTGCCGGCAATTCCAGATTGTCCTATTAACATTGAGAATTCTCCCACTATTACATTATGCGCTATCTGGACAAGATTGTCAACTTTCACTCCTCTTCTTAAAACTGTTTTGCCGAAGCGTGCTCGGTCAATAGTAGTATTTGCTCCTATTTCTACATCGTCATGAATTTCTACTATTCCAAATTGTTCAATCTTCACTATGCCATTTTGTGTTGCTTCAAAGCCAAAGCCATCTGCACCTATTACTGCTCCGCAGTGAATTATTACTCTATTTCCGATGATTGTTCTCTCTCTTATAGAGACATTAGGGTAGATTAGTGTGTTATTTCCTATTTTACATTCGTGTCCTATATAGCTACCAGCGCCTATAATTGTTCCATCTCCTACAACAGTTCCATCTTCAATTACTACATGATGTCCAATATGAACGTTTTTCCCGATTTGAGCTGTTTTAGATATAACTGCGGTTTCAGCTATGCCAGGATGGAATTTTATTTGAGGGGGGGCAAAGATAGATGCTGCCTTTGAAAAGGCGATGTTTGGATTGTCGCAAATGATAAAGCTTTTATCTTTATTTTTTTGAATGATATCTTTGCCAATTATTATTAATCCTGCATTGGTGTGCTCTAACTGGGATGAATATTTTTTATTTGAGAGAAAACTCAGATCTTCGGGCCCTGCATCTTTGAGAGAACCAATCCCGGAAATTTTTAAATCGGGATTTCCAACAAGTTCTCCTCCTGCGATTTTCGCAAGTTCTATAGAAGAATAATATTTTTTTTCCATTTTTTCATTCCCCATTTTTTTTATTATTCTCAATATTATCTTTTGAGTCTAATTCTGGATTTAATTCCTTTAAAACAATTTTAGTTATATCGTTATTTTGATTAAAATATACGATTGCTGGAATTTGGTTAAGAGTTTTTCCAGATTTATCGATAACTATAGAAAAGTTATTTTTTGTTGCTACTCTCGCAATTACCGCTTTAATTTCAGTTATCAGCTCTTCACGAATCTCTTCATATTTTGCTTTTATAATATTTTGTTTTTCTATACTATAACTTTTGAGTTCTTCTTCTTTTTCCTTCATTTGACGATATTTATCTTGAGCTGCGAGTCTTTTATTTTCGCGTTCTACATCACTTAGAGCTATGTTTAACGAATCATCCCGCAATTTTTTAAATTCCTCTTGAAGTTTTCCGAGAGATTCTCCCAGATTGTCAGCATATTGTTTATAAGTTTCCGCCTGTTTTTTAAGTTCTATATCTGCAATTTTCTTTTTATAGTATCCATTAAATAATTCGTCCATGTCAACTACTGCGATTTTGTCCTGAGCAGAAATTTGTAGAGAAAAAATTGTTCCCAGTATAAAAAAAATTAATTTCTTCATAATCATTCTCTCCATAATTTTTGAATCCTCCTACTATAGCACAATATATGGTTTTTGCATTATTTTATGTAGAGTTTATATTTTCACCCTTAGAATTTACAGAGAAAAGGATAAAAAAATGAAAAAATTAATCTTGAAAATTATAATAGTACTGGTAGTTGCGAATTTCGCTGCTTTAGCTTATGACTTTCCAGATGCTACTGAAATACATAATATTGCAAAAAAACTTGATCTACAAAAATATCCTGATGCAGATAGTATCCTTATCTCCGATGTTCAGAATATAAAGTACAATAAAGATGGAACAGGAGAAAATACTGATGATGTTTACATTATGATAGTCACAGAGAAAGGAAAGGATGAAAATCGAACTATAAATTTTCACTTTAATTGTTATTACCAGAAGATTGAAATTTTATTTGCTGAATTAATTAAATCAGACTCTTCTACCGTCAATATTGATATAACAAGCAATAGTCGTATTTCGGTAAATCATAATCAGATGTCATCTAACATTTATGATCCCAATCAAAAAGTTATGACATTAAATATCCCTGGGTTGGAAATTGGCGATATAATTCATTATCGCTTCAAAGAAACTATTATAAAAACTAGAATGCCAAACACATGGTCAGAACTAATAGTTCTCCAGTATGATCAACCGATTATAGACTACAAAATTGAGGTAATTTCACCACCTGAACTTCCTCTTGCGAAAATCGCAATAAAAAATGAAGTTCCAGGGACTGTAACATATAAGAAAATAAAAGAAAATGAGCTTAATATTCATAGGTGGGAGGTAAAAAATGTTCCTCAAGTTTTCCCTGAGCCTGATATGCCACCTCTTTATACACAGGTTCAAAGGCTTTTATTGGGAACTATATCAAATTGGGAAGAAATTTCACAGTGGTATTGGCAACTTTGTTTTCCGCACCTTCAAAAGATAAATTCTGCTATGGAAGACGAAGTTAAAAAGCTCTGTGAGAATAAAGATGGTGATTTAGAAAAAATCAGAGCGATATTTGATTTTGTATCTCAAAAAGTAAGATATATGGGAATTACAACTGAAAATGAAGCGCCAGGTTATGAACCGCATGATGTTTCTATTACTTTTGACAAAAGATATGGGGTATGTCGAGATAAAGCGGCTCTCCTTACAGCAATGCTAAGAATAGCTGGCTTTGATGCTTTTCCAGTGCTTATAATGGCTGGCCCCAAGAAGGACGCTGATGTTCCAAATCCATACTTCAATCACGCAATCACATGTGTGCAGATGAAAAAGGAAGAGTATCTTCTTATGGACGCAACGAATGAAACACAAAAGGAATTTCTCCCCGCTTATCTTTCTGATAAAAGTTTTCTTGTGGCAAAACCGGAAGGAGAAAAATTAAAAGTTTCTCCTATAATTCCAGTTGAAAAAAATATGTTATTAATCAGGACAAATTGCGAAATTCGCAACGATAAAAGCGCAATAGCACAATCTGAAATAAAGTTTTCTGGAATAAATGACAGTGCATATAGAGGGGCATTTTTAAGAAGATCAAAAGAACAAGTTTATGATTTTCTTGAAACAATACTAAAAAGACCGGGAAATAACTACAAACTTGAATCTTTTGAAATTTTTCCACAGAATTTATCTGATATGAGTGAGGAACTTACTTTGAAAATGACTTATCAGATTCCTGATGTCTACGTATCAGGAAATTCATCTTCTATTTTTCTGCCACCTGTATTGTCGAATCTCTTCGGAATGGCGAATTTTTTAATAGATAAGATGGGACTTGAAAAACGTAATTTTCCGCTTTTTACTGAAATTGCTTGTGGAGTAAATGAAAATATAGAAATTTCAGGAGTTAAGAATATAGAATCGGGAATTATTTTCCCTGAAAAAAGAGAAATAGAAACGCCCATCTTTAGCTGGCTTCAAGAATATAAAAAGTTTGAGGATAAGATAAATTATGAAAGCAGTTTTTTGTTAAAATCTGTAGAATATTCTCCAGCTGATTATCAGGATTTGAAGAAAACTCTTGGAATAAGGCAATCTGATTTGCTTGCATTTCCAATTATTGAGCAAACTGTAAAAAAAGAGAAAAAAAAAGAAAAGATTTCAGAATCTGGAATAAGGATAAACTCTGAAGAAATAGAAATTGAGATTTCTGATAACAATAGTTGGTGTGAAACAAGAATTGTTTCTGCTGAATTACTGGACTTCTCGGGAAAAAGAGATATTTCAGAAGTAAAATTTCATTTTAATGAAGGGATTGAGGATATCAAAGTTGACTATGCAAGAGTAATTGCTCCGGATGGGAAAATCAAAGAAATCAGAAATGAAGAAATAAATCTAATGGATCAGGGATGGAGTTCAACTGCTCCAAGATATCCTCCCGGGAAAATCCTTGTGTTGAGTTTACCCGGGGTTGATATTGGCTCAAAAATAGAGTTTAAAAGCACATCTAATAAATTCAGACGCCCTTTTTTTGAATATTTTAATTCTCTAAGGACCTTCTATAAAATTCTTGAAAAGAAAATTACAATCAAAAATCCCAAAAGACTTAAGCTCAAGTTTGCAGAAAGGTCGGAAGGAGAATTAAAAGAAGGAACTTTTAAAGAAGAAAGTTTTTCAAGAATATATAAGAATCTTGAACCGTTAAAGAAAGAAAGAGATATTCCGCCAGCATGGGCGGAAGGAGATTTTTTGCTTATTTCTTCCGGGGATTGGCAGAGTTATTATGATGAAATAAGGAAGAAAATTAAAAACCCGGATTACAGAAATTCTCAAAAATTGAAAGAATTGTCCGAAAGACTTAAAAATAAATACGGAAAAAATAAGGAAGAATTATGCAAAGGAATACGTGATTTTATAACTATAAACATTCGTATGACAGGGCCAGCCTTCTTTGAATTGCCATGGGGATTTAATCCTGACCCTGAAAAGGTTTTGAGTGAAAGTTATGGGAATTCTTTTGAAATAGCATCGTTATTTTCTGCTTTGCTCTATATGGCTGATATAGAAAATGAGCCCGTTCTCTGTTCGGATTTTCCTTTTATAAAAGATAAATTGAAAATTGTCGAAAAATGCCCCATCTCTTCTTTATTTAATACCTTATTGATAAAAGTTAGTGATAAAGAAAAAATTATTTACCTTAATGACACTGAACAGTATGCTGAACTCGGAGAAGTTAGAAATGAAGGAAATACAGCTTATAGTGGGGATGAGACATTCTTTAAAATAGAACCTGAGAGCTTATTTAAAAGCGGCATAAAATCTACTTATTTCATTAAAATTTTAGGAGACTCTTCAGCTGAAATGAAGATTCGCCACGAATTTTTTGGAAAAAAATACTCTGAAATGAGAAAGACAATTACAGAAATGACACCTGAGTATTTGAGAAGATTTTTTCAAGAAAAAGCTTCTGAAATTATGCTCTCGGCAAGAATATTACAAACTCCGGAGAGTGATTTTTCATCTTATCCAGGAAAGATTACTTTTATCGTAAAATGTCCGAATTTTGCGAAAATCGCAGAAAACAGCTTATCATTTTCAGTCCCAAATAGGGTTGAAGCCTTTGAAAATCTTTTGGTTTCAAGGAGTAATCCTTTTCTTTTCAAGGGCAGTGATTTTATCAGCACTGAATTTTTTATCTCTGTCCCGGATGATTTTAAAATCTATGATATTCTTCCTCCCAAAGATTATTATGCGGAATTTAGTTCTGGTAATTATATGAGAATTTCAACGGAATTGAAAAAATCTTATTTTAATCAAGATAAATTTTTAGAAGGGAATGAACTGATTTTTGTAAAGTATTATGTTAATTTTTCTGGCGCTATCTTTTCTGAATATGAATATCAAGACTTACTTGAGAAAACTTTAGAATTTAATTCGAAGGCGTATTCAATGTTTTTGCTTAGAAAAAAATAGTTCATAATGGCGAGTAATCAGTTTGGTCGGGGCGAGAGGATTTGAACCTCCGACTTCTTGGTCCCGAACCAAGCGCTCTAAACCAGGCTGAGCCACGCCCCGAAGAGGAAAGGAAATTAAGTTAATATTTTAAATAAAGAAGTCAAATATTCTTAGGCTTTATTTTTAGAGCAATCTTTTTTAACTTGAAATTCAATCTTTATTATGTTAATTTTGTTAGAAATAAAAAAAAGGAGGCTATATGAAATGTAAAATGATTATTGTTGCGTTTTGTTTTGTATCAACTTTTGTTTGGGCAGAAGGTGATGGTAAGATGAGGAAGATGGACAGAGACAGGGAAGAAAACATGGAAAAGGCAGTGGATACTACAAATATGCAAAAAGATTACGAAGAACTCATCAAATTATATAGGGAGTTGAAAGTAAAAGCTAAAGAATTTGAAAAGAAATATAATATGCTTCCTAATGAAATTAAGTTTATTTTAATTAGGCCGGGAATGGGAGAAGGCAAAGGATTGCAACAAGAACCAGGTCTTCCTGGTGAAGGTCGACAGGGAGGAGGATTTGGCGGTAGACAAATGCGCGAAAAAGATATGTTTGAGTAAAAATCTAAATTAGTGATGAAAAATTAATATGGCTGTAAAAAGGATTAGTTATTATTTTAGTCAGAAAATTATTTTGTTTGAAAAAGAATTATAAAGAATTATGATGAATGAAATAAAATTAAAATATTTCAAGCTAATTTCTTCCTTTATACTTTTTTGCATTGTTGCAATAATTCTTTTATTTCTCAGTGGAATTTTGTCTTTCTCTAAAAAAATAGAATCAGGTTCTGTAAATCTTAAGTATAAAATACCAGATTTTAATAGACAGATAAAACTTGAAGAGATAGAGGTTCCTGTAATTTACAGTACGGTTGGTACTGTTCAAAGCCGGGAAGAAGTGAAAATATCATCAAGGATAATTGCAAAAATAACAAATATATATGTAAGAGAAGGAGACAAGATTAAAAAAGGGGATTTACTTGTAAGTCTTGATGATAGTGATCTTAAGGCGAACCTTGCAAAAGCTATGGAGAAATTGAAAGAGGCAGAAGCATCATATTCTTTAGCAGAAAAAGAATTAGAGAGAACTAAAACTTTATATAAGAAAAATGCTGCATCAAAAAAAATATTTGACGAAGTAGAAAGTAGATATAAATCAGCAGAGGCGAGTTTTTTGGCTGCAAAAGAAGCAGTTAAGGAGGCAGAAGCAGTTCTCTCTTTTGCAAGCATAAGGAGTCCCATGGATGCAATAGTAGCAAGGCGATTCCTTGAAATTGGAGATCTTGCGGCCCCTGGAGTGGTAATACTTCAAATATTTGATAATAGTCGCCTTATGCTTCATGTTCCGATCAATGAATCGCTGATTTCTAAAATAAAAATAGGCGATAAGTTAAAGTTTAGTGTAGATGCTGTTAATAAAATGTATGAAGGAGAAATAAAGGAAATTTCAAACGAGATAGATCCACTTACACGAAGTTTTATGGTGAAAATATGTCTCGGAGAAGCTCCGGAGTTATTGCCTGGAATGTTTGGTAGACTTCATATAACGACAGGAACAGAAAAAGTGCTTCTTATACCCGATGAAGCTATTTTTAGGAGCGGACAACTTGAATTTGTATATAAATTAGAAAAAGACGTTCCTCAAAAGACTTTGATACGTACAACAGAGTATCCTTTTGAAGACGGGAAAAGAAGAGTAGTTTCAGGATTAAAAATTAATGATATTATTTTTTGTAAAAAGTAGAAGTTCTTATTTTTGAAAACATCAATTTTAAGTGTAATCCCAGAATAACGAAGCTATCTCTAAAAATTTTAAAATGTGATTTTCTATCTGGAAAATAGATTGTCTCACATGGAAACGACTTAAATTTATAGCCTTTTTGCAAAGCTTTAACGAGGGTTTCTGTTTCGAAAGCGAATCCATTCGAATATATTTTGTTTTTTCTAAAAAAACTGATAGGATATATTCTCAGCCCATTCTGCGTATCGGGAATCATTATTCCAGTCTCAATAAAAACCATAATAGAAGAAAATAAATTACCTATTTTGCTGAAGAAAGGGACTGCGTTGTTTTTGAAATCTCTTTCTCCACTCAATATTAGTTCATTATTTTTTTCATTATTCCAGATAGTTATTGCCTTTAAAATGTCATTGGCACAATGTTGCCCATCGGCATCAGCTGTTAAAATTGCAATAGTTTGATTGTCTTTATTTAAATATTCGTAAATAGCTCTTTGTATTGAAGCTCCTTTCCCCATTTTATTTTTATTTTTCAAAATTTTTACAGGTAAGTTTTCAGCAGAATATGATGGAGTTGAATTGTCATCAACCACTATTATAGTGATATCTGGTATTATTTCCAGGAGCTTAGCTATTATTGCATTTAATTTAGAGTTTGATTTTTCTCTGTAAGGAAATATTACCTTTATATTATCCTTTATTCGCGTATGCATAAAATAAAAAAAATAAAAAAAGTTTTAATTTTTGTTTGAAATATGCTAAATTGGTAGCAAATTATAGATTTGTAAATTGAAAAATCAATGGAGACAATTAATTATGAATTCAAGAAAAAATTGTTGGGCTCCCATATTAGTTTCACTTCTTTTTTTCTTCGTTTTTTCTTCGAATGTTTTATCGCAAGTATCAAGAATGCCTATTGGAAATGTTTCAATAAAGCCTGAAGTTGTTGAGACTGCTGATATAAAAACCGTTAATGTTCAAACATATGGTAATACCGGGAAATGGTTTCAAATTAGTGTTGATTTTACCACGGTATTAAAAAATACAAAAATGGGGAAGAATTATTTTGAATATCTTGATAATGTCAGAGTGGAGATGGAAATTCTTCTTCCCACCGATCATCCTCAAAACCAATATGTTTTATTGACAGGGAAAGCAGACTATTGGGCTTTTGCTCAAGATGGTAAAGAACACCATATTGTTATGTTTGTACCACCTCAGATACTTGCTCGTTGGGCGCCAGGTCAGAAGTTTAGCACAGCAGATGTAAAAAAACTTGAGATAAGAGTATTATTCAAGTTAAATGATGCTATAATAGGTGGAGGCTATCATGTTCCAAGAGGGAAGACTGAAGCTGATGTTGCCCGAAGATTTCAGGCAACAACAATGTTACCAAATCTCGAAAGGGTAAAAAATGGGATTTATTCTATTGACAAGACACCATGGGCTTATTTGAATTTTGACTATTATGAATTGATAAAATCAGATATTCGTTCCCAAGACTAAAAACAGAAGGGGCTTTATGGCTAAGAGCGACTTTTTACTCGCAATAGATATAGGAAATGAAAGTTTGAAGATCGCGGAGTTCGCTTATCCTCCAAATGGAAAGCTGGTTCTGGAACGATTTGTCTTCAGAGAATTTGGAGGGGAATTAAAAGATGAAGAAATCCTTCCTGCAGTAAAAAATGCTCTTCAAGAAGTTTTTCAAGAGAATAAATTTAACGCGAAGAAAGTAAATATTTCCATCTCAGGGCAATCTACTTTTATACGTTTTGCAAAGCTGCCCCCTATAGGAGGAGACGAAGGAAGGGTTCGTCAGGTTGTAGAATTTGAAGCAAAGCAGAATGTTCCATTCCCTATAAATGAAGTGGTTTGGGATTATCAACTTATAAGTGAAGCAGGGACAGAATCTGAAATAGAAGTAATGTTTGTAGTAGCTAAGAATGACTATATAGAGGAGATTACTGCAACAATTGAGGATTTTGGTTTCCAAATTTCCGTTGTAGATATTGCTCCAATTTCTTGTTATAACGCCGCCAGAGCAAATGAAATTGGAGGGCAAGATTGTGTTATGCTCTTGAATATTGGCTCTCGTTGTTCTTCTCTTGTTTTTATAGATAGTGGAAGGTTTTTTGTTAGGACTATACCGATTGCAGGGCAAGCTATAACTCAGCAAATAAGTAAAGAATTTGGAATTCCTTTTAAGGATGCAGAGGAGTTAAAGAGGAAACATGGATTTGTTGCTTTAGGAGGAGCGTATGAAGAGCCTGATTCAGAGGTAGCTGCCACAATATCAAAGATTGTAAGAAATGTAATGACTCGACTGCATGGAGAAATAAATCGCTCAATAAATGTATATCGTTCCCAACAAAAAGGTAATAAGCCGTCGAAAATATACTTGGCTGGTGGAAGTTCTGTAATGGCTTTTACTCCACGGTTTTTCCAGGAAAAACTAAAAATACCATGTGAATATTTTAATTCATTCCAGGTTGTTTCATTGGCGGATAGTATTGACAGAGAGCGTCTTGCCGAAGTTGCGCATATGTTCTCTGAAGTTGTTGGACTTGGATTGAGAAATCTTACGGTTTGCCCTATAGAGATATCTCTTGTTCCAATGAAAATTAAAAAACAGCATGAAATAAAGACAAAGTCGCCTTATTTCTACGGTAGTGCTGCTTCTCTGGTAATTTGTTCAGCATTTTTCTTTTCATCTTTGAAAATGCAGGCTTTGAGAGATGAAAAACTCCTTGAACTTGGTAAGAAAGAAGTACAAAAGACGGAGAGACTCCAGAATGATATAAAAATATCTTATGCCCGTTTTAATTCTGTCAAAACTGCCTATGAAACGGCGGTTAAAAAACTCGCAGAGAGATCTAATTGGCCTAATTTACTGAATGTTCTTCAGAGTAGTCTGCCTGATAATATGTGGCTTGTAAAAATAGCGAAAGGGAAAGGAGTCGAATCAACATCTGAGTCAACAACACCGGCAGCAGAAGAAGAAACAGGTCCAAGATTTTTCTTTAGAAGAACATTAAGGAAATCTACAGAAACTACTACTGCTCCAACAGGGAAGCTCGAATGGCTTGAAGTTGAAGGTTATTTCATTGGAAAAACCCAAAAAGAGCTTGCAGAGTTCAGGGAAAATCTATCAAAAACAGAAAGTTTTGCCTGTGAAAGAGAAAAACTTCTTGATCCTGCTCAAACTACTATAAAAATTGTTTCTTTTGAGCCAGCCAAAGCAGAAGAGTCTATATCAAGTTTTAAATTATTAATTAAATTAAAAAATCCTTTTGATATATGAAAGACTTTTTGAAAAAAAATATCGTTTTGTTTGTTATTCTCATACTTTCTTTTCTCTTTTTTGTTACTCTTGCTGTCATGGCATTTTTCGAATGGGGTAAAGTAAAAAAATATCAAGGAAATCTTATCGAGTTAAGAGAAAAAGTTCAGAAACTCAATGAACAAAGGCCCTATCCTATTAAAGAAAATTTAGATAATATAAATAACGACGTTGATTTCTTAAGTCAAAAACTCACGGAAATAAATTTACTTTTTGGAAAACCATACCAGACCGCACTTAATGAATTTATAAAGACTTTAGAAAATGATCAGGAAGGAAAGAAAATCAAGGTAAATATTTTAACAGAATGGAGGGAGTATTTTAAAAAGAATTTTAAGAAAAATGAACAGCCAGAAAAGATTTTAAAGGATTTTCTACTAAAAAGATTTTCAGAAGAAAAAGTCAATCAGGCTCTAAAAAACTTTGTTGCAATAGCAAAAACAAATACCCTGGAAGATATAAATGAAAATAATCAATATGTTTTTCTTCTTGATGCAATGTTTGTTCCCAGAACATTAAGTCCTGATGCATGTAAAGTTTATATGTTGAAAATGGAAGAAGAACTCTTTAGATTTGTAAAATCAAATGAAAACGGCCAACCTATTAGTGTCGATGAAAAATCAAATGTATTCAAGGTATATGAAGATCCTACAAAATTACCTCCTGTTGATTTTATACCGAATATCATTAGACATTACAGCTTAATAGAAGACTTAGTTAAAAGGATGAAAGTTGCTGGAATTGACAGTATAAAAACTCTTCAAAAAGAAAATGGTCTCGAGGGATCAATAGATGGTAATTATTTGATTTTTGTATATAAGTTAGAGTTAAATGCTTCTTCAAACGCAGTGCGCAAACTTATTGATAGTATGCTTGAAGCATATAAAGATAATAGAATTTACGTAGTAAAATCAATGACATTAACAAAAGCCTTTGACGAAGTAAAAAGTAAATCACCAGAAGAAAAAACGACTGCTTCGCCCGCAAGGAAGGGAAAAAGAGAAGAAAAAAGTGAAAATTCTAAGGCCAGTGGAATTATGGTTTTGGGTGCGGATGATAAAATCAATGCTGAAATTAGATTTTCATATATAATCTATGTTGGAGATGAGTTGAAAACAAGGTAAACAACAGGAGTGTGAGCCGTGACATTTTTGAAAAAACATTATGAAAAGATTATTCTGGTGTTTTTCCTGCTTGTATTCATTATTACAATGATACAACTCATACTAATAGTGAGAAATTCAAGTAATATAAGTGTAGAAGATCTTAAATTTGAAACAAGGCCACCAGATTATCCTAAGATAGATCTTACGAAGTATGAATTAGCCGATATCTTCGCAAAAGAAAAGATGTGGAAAAAAATTTCATCAAGAAAACCTGACAGCTTAAATTATACAGACCTCTTAGTCCCATATCATTCAGCCGTATGCCCTCACTGTAAAAATATTATTCCTATTGCTGACTTTAACGAAAATAAAAAATGTTCATTGTGTGGCGGAGTACTTACACCAATAGGACAGGAACAAATAGATACTGAAAAAGATAGTGATTCTGATGGTATTCCTGATGAAAAAGAAAAAGAACTTGGTCTTAATCCGAATAATCCCGCTGACGCAGATGAAGATATGGATAAGGATGGCTTTTCAAATATCTTTGAATATAAGCAGTCTACAAATCTGAAAGATCCTAAGTCCCATCCTCCTTTTGCAATGAGACTATTCGTCGAAAGTATAGATAGAAGAAAACTTCATTTTTTCCTCAAAAAAATAGTTAGGAAAGGTGGATCTAAGGAATCATGGGATATTTATACTGTTGAATGGAACTCAGATAAAGGAAAAATGGATGACAAATTTAGAAAAATTGGTTCAGATATATTAATAGATGGAACAATATATAAAATTATTGATATTATACCTAAGGAAATTGAACATTTTGATTCAAGGACAAACACAAAAATACCTGAAGATGTAAGTCAAATAGTTATAAAAGCAGCAAAAGATGATCCTATAACAGTAAACATGAAAAGTTATGCTTATGAAAATAAAGAAACTATCGTAATCTCTGATGCGTACACTAATCAGAAGTTCAAACTAATATTGAATGAAAATTTTTCTGTTCCTAATCCAGAAACAGGAGAAGAGGAAACTTACACGCTTACAAAGATAATAGACAGAGATGCTTTAAAAGTACAAATAATTGATGAAAAGAGCAAACAAGTTTTTGATATCGGGCCAGAGCCTACTCATAGAGTGAAACAGAAAGAAACATTTATTTCACCGGAAAACATAACAAATCCGGAAGAAATACCTTTTTAACTAATAATAATATTTAGATATTTCGGAGGTAAAAATGCCAGTCAAAATTTGTAAAACAGTATTGCAGGTTTTTCTTCTCTCAACTTTTCCGTTTTTGCTTTCTTCTCAAGAAGGAGAGTTAAAACAGGAATCAACCACTGATGCCCTCAAAGTCGAAAAAAATGTCGTAAATAATGAGGTTTTTGTTTCTGAAGTACTTTCCAAAGAGGATACTGAAAGGATAAAACAATATGATGAAGCAATTGATAAATCTATACCCCGTTTAAAGGAGATTGATTCCCAAATTTACTCAATAGTATCCGAATATGAGGAAGCAATCGCTAAGATACCAAAAAGTGTTTCCGTAGCAAAGGAAATTCTTTCAAAGTATAAGCCGCTTATTGAACAATTACATAAAGAGATGTCTATTCTGGCAGAAAAAAATAAATCTATCAGAATAGGAAATAGAACACCTGAAATGGCTGCTAAACAAGCTCAGAAATTAAAAGAAATCTTACAAGATATAAAAGCCCTTATTGAACCTTCTGATAATCAACTCGAACAAATACCTCGTCCCAAAATAGATCAGATATTAGAAGAAATTAAGGCGATTGTTACAACTGAAAATCCTGTAGAAGCTCCAACTGCTGAAAATCAATCAGTATTTGAGGAGGATATCACTAAATCCTTAGATGTGATAAATGAACTTTCAGGAGAAATAGAAAAAACTATTATTAAAGACCAATATGTTATTAATTACCTTGATCAGAAAAGAGAAGAAATGAAGAAACTTGCGTGGATCAAAGCTCTTAAAGCTTTTAATGATTGTATTGCAAATACGAATAACGCCGTAAAAGAAGCAGAGATAACACTCCATCCCCTCGCATCAGAAAATATCGAACATCTCAAGATACGAATTATGGAAAGAGCTGTCCTTATTAGAAAGAAGATAGCAAGAATAATCTGGGAATATGCTGAGAAATCATTTGCTGAAAAACGTTTCAGCGAGGCAAAGGATAATTGGGATACATCGAGAAAAATGTTTGGTGATATATCTCTGGATATAGTAAAATTCCAGGAAAAACTTAATTTTAAATCTGCAAAACTCGATCAAATTCAGAAAAATTGTGAAAAAGAAATTGAAATTATTGTTGGAAATGAAGAAAAATGTGAAAAAGAAATTGCTGCACTTGAATTTTCTGAACAAACCTCTCTTAAAAATATAGATACTGGGAGAGAGCTCAGGCTTAATGATATTAATGTTAATCTAGCGCAGGCAGAAATCTACATCAAAAATGAAGAATTTATGAAAGCTAGAGACTCTCTTGAAACTATTCTTATGAGAGATCCATATAATATAAAAGCAACAAGAATGTTAAAAAGTTTATACGAAAAAATCCACGAAGTTGGAAGAGTTAGAAGATATAATGAATATCTTGAAACACTCACAATCAGTGAATGGACATGGAATGAAGCCGTTTTGCCAAGGCCAGCGGATAAACCGGCTCCAGATCTTGTGACAAAACAAGCTGATAGAAGCTCAATATCAAGTAAGTTGAATGATATAATTATACCGCGGATAGAATTTGAAAATACCTCTATTAATGCGGTTGTTCAATATCTAATCGCAGAAAGTAAAGAAAATGATACAAGTCCTGAACGGACAGGTGTGCCAATTCTATTACAACTTAACCCGGATCAAATGTCTCAAATACCTCAAATTACGATGAGTCTTGATGATATGCCTATTGGAGAGATTATAAGATATATCTGTCAGTCTACAGGTTTAAAATATAGAGTTGAAGATAGAGCCGTTATTATTAGTACCGAAATTACAACTGTTATGGAAACGCGTTTCTTTAAGGTTCGAGCTGCTGTTATCAACACTATTGCCCCTGCAACTACAGGAGAGGAAACTGACATGATGGGAGCTGATGCAGATCTTCTTGATACAACCGCTACATTCGATACAAATAAAGGCGCAACAAGGCCAGCATCTGTAAGTTCAGAGCAGCTAAAAACATACTTTACCGAACGTGGTGTTCCATTTACCGACCCTGATTCAACCATAGCTTATGATAGGCGTTCCGGGAAATTAATCGTTAAAAATACTCCTGAAAATTTGAGACGTCTTGAAACTTTACTTCGCGAAATTGATATTGAAACTCCACTTGTCCTCATTGAAGCAAAGTTTGTAGAACTTACCCAAACTGATCTCGAAGAACTTGGTTTTGAATATTTATTCAGTAAAGATCCCAATGTTCCTGTCGGAGCTCAAACGGATACTTCAAGCTGGTGGGAAGTAGCTCAAAATGCTTCGACAATGAGAACTCTGGGGACTAACGCAAGTGGTATTTTGAGTCCTGTAAATGGTGCCGTAAGTTCCAGACTCATTAATAATCTCCAATGGCCAGCTAATTTTGGCCCAGAAGATAGATATAACCTATCTTTCTATCTGCATGCTTTGAATAGAAGTCAACAGGCTGATGTTCTCTCAGCTCCAAAGGTAATTGCTACAAGTGGTAGTGAAGCAGTAATAAGGATGGTTAGGGAGGAGTACTTCCCTGAATCGTGGTCTGAACCTGAAATCACTGTTACAGAAGACGTATTCAGAGTAATACCATCTAAACCTGAGTTTGGTGAAGCAAAAGATCTTGGTATTAGATTTACTGTAACTCCTACTGTCAGTCCTAATAATTATACTATCACCCTAAATCTTCATCCTGAAGTTGTGGAATTTACAGGTTGGTCAGACTACAGTTATACGTATGCTGTAGGACCTGCAACAGCAACTGGAACTCTTATTATGCCGGAAATATCTCGTAGAGATGTTATATCCAATGTTAAAGTTTATGATGGGGAAACTCTTATTATAGGCGGAATGATAAGAGATGATGTATCATCCGTTGACGACAGAATTCCAGGTTTTGGCGATATCCCACTGTTGGGTAGATTGGCCAGAACAACGAATGAACAAAAAATAAAATGTAACCTGATTATCTTTATTACAGCTCGACTTGTCAATCCTGATGGTATTCCAATCAGAGCAGGACAGACAAGAGGAACATTTGATTTTAGAAGATAACATAAATAATATAGGAGTTATGATATTATGAGTTTAAAAGTTAATTTATCAATCTGTATTTCATTTCTCTTTTCTATTCTGCTTACAGCTCAGGAATCCGTACAAAAAAATTGGGAACAGGATGTCAAATTTCAGTCAGATATCACTGTAGCAGAAAAATCAGCAAAAGAAAAAGAAGCTGATGATTTATTTGTGAAAGGCAGACAGGCTTACACAGAAGGTAAATACGAAGAGGCTGTAAAGGAATTCTTTATCCCCGCCAAAGAAATTTTGAAAACTATTTCAAACAATCCAATTATACCCCCAAAAATCCAACGTATAGATCAGGCAATTTCAGATAGTTACTATTTTCTTGCCGAACAAAAAGCTGCTGAAGCAGAAAAAGCCGCAAAAAGCTCTCAATATGATGAGGCTATAAAATTATGTAATGAAGCCATAATCATATATCCAGCAAATGAACAAAGATTTAGAGATCTCATTGAGAGATATGTTAGGATGAAAGAAGTTGTTGATTTCAGAGCAAAAACATCAGAAGAAATAGTAGATCCTAAAAAAGATGAAAGACTTTATAAAATAGATGTCCTTTATCAACAGGGGAAAAAATTATATGAAGACGGCCAATATGATAAAGCACGTGATAAGTTCGAAGAAATTCTATCAATAAATCCTTACCATTTGAAATCAGCTGAACAAATAAAAATTATAAACGCAAAAATGTATGACGTAGCAAAAGAACGTCATAAAATGACAATTACCGAAAGAATGGCAGAGGCTGAATGGAAATATGTCCCACCTCTTGTTCCCAGAACATATGTCAGCGCTGAAGAGGTTTTAAAAGAGCCAACAGTAAAAAATCAAGAGACAAGTACTATCCAGAAAAAGTTAAATGAAATAATAATTGATAAAATAGATTTTGATGAAGTAACAATACAAGCAGCAATAAAATATCTTAAAATAAGAAGTAGAGAGAGGGATCCGGAAGGCAAAGGAGTTAATATTATACTCAGAATGTCAACCGGAGCTGAACTTACAAAGCCTACTGCTCCTGCTGAAGGGAACGCAGATGGTGGAGCAGAGCCTGCACCAACAACCCCTGCTACTGTCCCAACCATTACCATGCTTGTAGATAATATTCCGCTCGGCGAAGCAATACGATATATTTGTCGTGGAGCCAATCTTAAATATAGAATTGAAAAGTATGCCGTAGTGATAGCAACACAAGAAATCCCTCTCGATGACCTTGAAACAAGAATTTATGCCCTTGAAACTGAAGCAATAGCAACTGTGGGTGGTGAAACAGGTCAAACCGGAGCAGATACTACTGGATCATCTAATGCAGTTCAAGAATATTTTAGAAATAGAGGCATTCAATTTCCAGAAGGAGCAAGGATGGTTTTTGACGGCAGAATTAGTAGACTCATTGCTACTAATACACCAGATAATCTCGCTAAAATTGAAGAAATTATTCAGGAAATCAATGTAGTCGATCCACAGGTTCTTATTGAAGCAAAATTCGTAGAAATTGCTGAAGCTGATGTGGATTCTCTCGGCTTTGAATGGTTAATACAAAGGCCAAGTGGGCAAACAAATCCTCCTATTGGAGAAGATTCTTTTACATTCGATCAAAATGACCCCCTAATGAGATTCTCCGACGATCTCACAACAACATGGAGTGGTGGAAACGATGTGCTTTTGAATGTTACTCATCATGATTCTCAGGGTGTTACGTATCAAGCAATTCTTCATGCCTTAAATGCTTCAAATAAATCGGAAGTACTTTCAACTCCACGAGTCACAACAATGAATGGTCAAGAAGCTACAATCAGAATGACTACAGAGCGATACTTCCCTGAATCCTGGACAGAGGCGTCTATCACGGATACAGGAACCCTTGTATATGCAGTTCCGTCAATCCCCGAATTTGGTGATCCGGTTGAACTAGGTGTATCTTTAACAGTAACTCCTACCGTTGATGCAGATAAATATACCATTGGACTTCAGATGATACCAACAGTACAAACTCATATTGGCTGGACAGATTATAGCTACGTAATACCGAGTTCAGTAGGAAATATAACAAATAATATTCAAATGCCTATATTTGAATTGCGTACGATCGAAACACAAATGACAATTTATGATGGAGAAACTGTCGTTATGGGAGGTGCTATCAAGGATGAGTCTGGAGTTACAGACGATAGAATTCCTATGCTCGGTGATATACCTCTGCTTGGTAGGCTGTTCCGTTCAAAAACAGAAAATAGGGATAAACGCAATCTGCTCATCTTTGTAACAGTCAGATTGGTTAATCCTGATGGTTCTCCTCTCCGTGAACGTGAAGTAAGAGGATTGCCTCCATTTAGAAGATAATAAAGTTCTTTTAGTGAGTAATAAACGACTTATACTTTCTTAGAAAAAATATAAGCAGAATTTCATCTCCCGTCGGGCTTTGTTTGTTTAATTTTACATGTATATTAGTGTTATTTTTCTAAAAATAAGCAAAAAACAGGTTTTAAATTAATAAGTTATGAAAACAAAAGCTGTTAGATTATATGGGAAAAGAGATCTTAGACTTGAAGAGTTTGAACTTCCCCCTCTAAAAGATGGAGAAATTCTCGCAAAGGTCATAACTGATAGTCTGTGTATGTCTTCGTACAAGGCAGCAGAGCAAGGAGAAGCTCATAAAAGGATTCCCAAAAATGTTTCCAAAAATCCAGTAATTATAGGTCATGAATTTTGTGGTGAAATAGTTGAAGTAGGCAAAAAGTGGAAGAATAAATTTATTCCAGGCCAAAAATTTACTATTCAACCTGCCTTAAACTATAAAGGAAGTTTAGACGCTCCAGGTTATTCCTTCCAGTTTATAGGAGGTGATGCAACTTACATCATAATTCCAGAAGAAGTAATGACGCAGGATTGTCTACTCCAGTATGAAGGTGACGCATTTTTTCTCGGTTCTCTAGCTGAGCCAATGTCATGCATCATAGGCGCTTTTCATGCAAGTTATCATACCAGACCAGGTTCATATACACATATAATGGACATAGTTCCAGGAGGAAATCTTGCGATTTTAGCAGGAACCGGTCCGATGGGACTTGGCGCAATTGATTATGCAATACATAGAGAACTCAAACCATCTCTGGTTGTTGTAACTGATATAGATGAAGCAAGATTAAAGAGGGCTAAATCTTTATTTCCACCTGAAGAAGATTCAAAGAATGGAATAAAATTAATTTATATTAATACTGCAAAATCTGACCCCGTTCAGGAAATTCTTAGGGCATCACAGGAAAAAATGTTTAATGACGTATTCGTCTTTGCTCCGGTGAAAGAACTTATAGAACAAGCCGACAAAATATTGGCAAGAGATGGATGTCTTAATTTCTTCGCAGGACCTACCAATACCGAATTTTCGGCTTTACTCAACTTTTATAATGTACACTATCAGGGAACCCACATTGTCGGTACAAGTGGAGGGAATACTGACGACATGAGGGAAGCCCTTGAATTAATGGCAAAGAAAAAAATTAACCCAGCCTCAATGGTTACACATATAGGCGGGCTTGATGCTGTAATAAATACCACTCTCAATCTCCCAAAAATATCAGGAGGTAAAAAACTAATTTATACAAATATTTCGATGCCGTTGACGGCAATTTCAGATTTTGAAAAATTAGCCGAAGATTCCGATTTGTTCAAGGGCTTATCTGAAATCTGCAAAAATAATAATAACCTCTGGTGCCCTGAGGCCGAAAAATTCCTCTTAAAAAACGCTAAAAGCATATAATAATCAATGCTCCTTAAAAGCGAAGAAATATCTCACATCCTACAGGGGAAATGGTCAAACCCAAAATCATTACCACAATATTTTGATTCTTCTAAAATATTTATAGATTCAAGAAAAATATCAAAAGATTCTCTTTTTATTGCATTAAAAGGAGAAAAGTTTGATGGACATGATTTTATTGATAACGCCATTAACGCCGGTGCCTCAGCTATTTGTATTTCAAACACAAAAAAAGTCTCAAGAAATATCACAGTGCCAGTAATTGTAGTAAGTGATACTTCAGAGGCTTATAGAAAAATAGCTCTGCTAAATAGAAAAAAATCACAAGCTAAAATAGTTGCAATTACAGGAACTTGTGGAAAGACATCAACAAAAGACTTTTTACATAGAATTATATCTTTTACTTTCGGAGAAAATACTGTTTTAGGCACAGCAGGAAATACTAATAACCTTATCGGTGTTCCACAAAATTTACTGAACCTTAATGAAAATCATAAATTCGCAGTTATCGAAATGGGAACTAATCATTTTGGTGAAATAGAAGAGCTAAGCCTTTGCACTGAACCTGATATTGCAATAATCACTTCAATAGGTAGAGGGCATCTTGAATTTCTTAAAAATGTAGAAGGTGTTGCAAGAGAAAAAAGTTGCATATTTAAAGGACTTCGTAAAAATGGAATTGCAATAATTCCACAAGATTGCGAATTTCGCAATATACTCTTGAAAGAGGCCCAAAAATATGCCTCAAAAATACTCTCTTTTTCAACAAATAAAAACGCTAAGGCAGATATCACAGCTAATTGTCTGGAAAATTCTATTGATGGAACTAAATTTAAAATTTTTCTTAAAGATTTTCATCCCCAAAAAATTTCTTTGCCTATCCCGGGAGTTCACCAGATTTCAAATGCGATTGCTGCAATATTAGCTGCTGTTGAACTCGGTATCCCAATTGCTTCCGCTATTTCTGCTCTCCAATCTGCAAGTATATCCGGAATGAGAATGAGAAAAAAATCTATTTGCGGAATTACCTTCATAAATGATGCTTATAATTCAAATCCACAGAGTGCAATTGCCGCATTAAATTGTTTATCTGAAATTTACCGGGATAAATCAAATTTAATTATTTTTATTGGAGATATGCTCGAATTAGGAAGTGATTCAGTCAAAATGCATATAGAAGTCGTTTCTCATGCTGTAAAACTTTTTCCGGAATCCCAAATCATAACCGTTGGAAAGTTTATGAACGAAGCTCTGAAGACACTTAAAAATCAAAAAATCAAAAACTTCAAAAACTCTATTGAGGCTGCGAAATTCGCAAAAAATATAATTAAAAAAGATCAAATTGTATTTTTGAAAGGTTCTCGTGGCATGGCTATGGAAGAAATAGAAAAAGCTTTTGAAGAATAATCTTAATTATTCAATGAAATATTACTGTTTGAATTATCCACTAAAAGGTCTTGATAAAATGTCTCGCATCTTTTCAAAAAATCCTTTATTTCTTTCACGATAATCAAGAAGGTGATTTGACATTTTTTTATCCATTACTTTTATGTGTTTTAAGAACCATTCAACAAGCATGTAATTAAAACGCGTAATCACATTTTTAGAAGGTTCTTTTTGGTCTTTTAACATTGACTCCATTAAAGTCAGTTGTTCTTTGAAATAACGATGTGCTGATATATGTTCCTTATATAGAGAATATTCTGATTCAATCATCAAATCTTCTTCAAGTGTAAAGTGATATCTTATGTAGCTCTTAAGCAAGTTTATTGTTATCGGGAGTTTCTCTGCTTCCTTTCCCTCAACAGCGAGTTCAAGAAGAGCATTCATCAGTTCAAAAAACTTTTTATGCTGATAATCTATCTCGTTAATACCGGTTTCTATGTCTTTAGTCCATTCCATTATCTTTTAAAAGTCCCATTTTTTATATAATTTGAAATAGTTTCGTCCAAATTCCCATGTTGTCCCTGAGAAAAATTAAATCTTTCACATATTTCTTTGAAGACCCTTTCTGAATGTTCCACTGTTCCACTCATTAGATCGGCCGCAGATCGTTGTAGACGCACATGTATCTCAGATATACGGCAGACATATGAACGCGTAGTCTTTTTTTTCTGAGAAGAAAAATTTATATCCGGTGATAATGAGGTATTTTCCACATCAGATAATTTAAACATTACGCTCAATAATTCATCAGTGTAACCAAGTTCATAGTAAAATCTTCCTATAAACATCATACTGTCCGTTACAAACCTAAGAAGTTCCAGATAACTAAGAGATGATTTTTCTTTCCCAAAAAGTCTTTTATAATGAATAAAACCAGAAGAAAAAGCTTGAAGCAAAATTTTATTACTTCTGCATATTACTCTATATGAAATATTTGTAAAATAACTGTCATCCGCCTTATCAGGATCGAAAAAAGGTGAATCTATTGGATTGAAATATGATTTTAAGACAGACTCTTCTATTTCTGATAAAGAAAATTTATCCCCTATAAATTCAGGTGGAAAGATATTGAATTGGAGTTTTATACCATTTCCCCAGTTATTTTCAGTATTCAACTTCTGAAAAAATTTTTCTGATGATTGGAGTTGTTCGCCAAATTGTATTTTTGCCTCAGGTTCTAAACTTTTCCTATTTTCGTAAAGTATCCCTCTTAGCATTCTTCCAAGGTGCTCTCTCTGATTTCGTAATGCCCTCTGAACAAGTTCATGAACCTCACTCGCTTTATACGCAGGACGACTTGCAGCATCTGCTGTTCTTATATAGAAAAAACCTTGCTGTAATTCTGAATTGCACGATGCGCAACATACGTGAGGAAGAAGAGAAAAACGCTTTACAACGAATATTACATACTTCTTGCCATCTATAACAGGTTTCTCTATCTCAAAATCAATAGCAGGATCAGCAAAACGGTTAATAAAATTACCAACATCCGTGGGATCAAAAGACCTCGATTGTTGCTCAGTTACCCCTGTATATATGCAGGGTTTTCCAGATTTATCTTCTCCAACCCCAACTACCAGGTATCGACCATTTGTATTTGCGAGAGCCATGCAATGCCTCGCAAATTTCGCCTTCCCATAACGGTTGAGTTTTAGCCAGTTTTGAGCAGCTTTATAATCAAGCTCTTCTGACTCAAACCCACGGTAAACTATTGAACGCCAATCTATTCCCGTATTCAAGATCATTTCATTTTTTCAATAAAAATACAACATTTACTTATAAAATTCAAATTTCTTTTGAATTTTCCGTATCAACTCGGTAAAATCTTTTGGAGAATCAAGATGTAATGATGAGTATCTTTCTAAAAGGCGTGTTAAATTATAAAACGCTCTCGGAATAAAGCTAATATAAAATTTCTTTTTTTTCTCTAAACCAAGAAAAGCAAAGGCTCCAAGCACCTGCATTGCTCTCTGTAAACCTGATATTGTTGCGAATTTCGCAAAATCCTCTCTCGTTATTCCTAATTTAACACCAACAAAACTTTTAGAAAAAATACCAAAATAATAATCTTCTAATTCAATTATTTCATCTTCATTCAGACTGACATATGCATCGCGTAAAAGAGACATTAAATCGTAAGTTAAAGGTCCTAAACGCGCTCCCTGAAAATCCACCACAAAAACTTTTCCTCCTTTTAACATTATATTTTGTGATTGAAAGTCTCTATGACATAATAACTGTGGAATACGCAGGGCATTTTGAGCAATGGTATCCAATTCATTATCGAGGTTTTTAAATTTTAATAAATCTATTTTTACAAATTTTTTTATAAAATTTTCGTAAAAGTAATTTGATTCCCATCTAAGTCCATCAAAATCAAAATCTCTTTTTATAACTTTTTTCGCTGTTTTATACGTTTTATTTTGAAAGTCAACAAGAAAGTTCAAAACCTTTTTATAAATATAAATTTTATTTGAGGAATTTTTTACTGCCATATTAAGAGTAATCTTCCCTAAATCTTCCAATAAAACAGCATAGTTAACGGGACTAGTCATATAGATTTCAGGGGCATTGATATTCAGGCGTTGAAAGTATCTGGCTATTTTGAGAAATCTCATAAAATCCTTATCTTCACTATTGCTTATCATCAGAATTTTTGTTTTCTCTCCAGATCTTCTTATCCGATAGAATAACCTGTTCGAACCTTGTTCTTGCAGATTGCTTATGTGTAGATTATGCAAATTCTGTCTTTTAAAAAAAGGTAAACTTAATATCTTGTTTGAATCGCGATGAACTGAAAAATTCTTTCCTATTATTTCGTTTTGTCTTAATTCCCCTTCCTTAATTCTGGTCCCTGGAAGTAAGATACAATTTTTCAAAATTGCCCCTTTGCGAATTTCGCAAATTCCATTTTCTGGTAAGGATAAAAACCCCTCGTGTGGAATATCTGTTTTTATTTTTGAAAGCCATGGTGGCGTATAAATTTTCCTCAAAAGTATGTCTTCATGAATAGCAAAATATTTCTCAATTGAACCAATATCCCGCCAGTAAATATTATCCTTATAAAGCGCTCCCAATTGCTTTGCATCGATAAGTCTTTTGAATACTTCCACCAGCGGAAAAACAATCTTTTCTTCTGGGAAAAAATCAAAAACAGATTTATTAAAAATGGCGATTCCAGAGTATGTAAATAATTTGTTATTAGTATTTCCACAATACCCCTTTATTCCTGTTACTCTGCAGTCCGAAACAGAAATTTTATTATCATCTCCATTTACAAGCAGTAGGGACCCGCATAATTTGCTTTTCAGGTGGAAATCTATCAGTTCTGTTAATTTTACAGATGAAATTATGTCTCCATTGTGAAGAATAAAAAAATCTCTTTTTGTCAGAAAATCCTTACATTTTAAAATAGCTCCACCGGTCCCAAGAATTTTTTTCTCAAAAGAAAAATAGATTTTATCTTTAATTTCTTTTCTTATTGTTTTTACTATTTTATCACTCTTGTAGTGTAGATTTATTGCTATACTCTCTGTTCCAGACATGAGCATTTTTTCAATAATTCCACTTAATAATGTTTTTCCGCAGATTGGCGCTAAAGGTTTTGGTATAAAATCCGTAAAAGGTTTCATCCGTACGCCTAAACCGGCAGACAGGATAATTCCTCTGAATTTCATTGAAGTTCTACTTTGATTTATCGGCATTAGCAGTATATTTTGTTTAAAAATCTAACTCTTTGAGGGGGAAAATATATGCCTTTATGGGCAAAAGTCTATATAATTATCTTTCTTTTATTTACAATCTCAAATATGGGATATAGTATTTATTTGAGGAATAGGATATTACTTGTATTCTATGACTTCTTTTCCAATATATTTTTTATATTTATAATGCTTTCATATTGGAGACCTGTAGTTAAGGCGTATATATCTCCTGTTGTCGCTTTGATTTTCTTCTTTATGTTAGGACTTGAAATATATTTTACATCAATGGGAGGTTATGAGAAATTAGGGCTTAGAATTCCAGAAGGTATCACAAAAGAGGAAATTGAAAAAGCTGTTGCTATTTCCCTCGTATTTTCTGCCCCTGCATACATAATAGGCGCTTTATCAATGCTTAATGTCTTAACAGGAAAATAATAAAAAAAGGAGTAAAGATGCAAAAATTTTCATGGGATGAAAATTTGAACGTTGGAATTCAAATAATTGATGAAGAACATAAGACACTTATACAAAAAATTAATGAATTATCCAGCGCAATAGATAAAGGAATTGGAGAAACTGAGATTACAAAAACAATCGGCTTTCTAAAAAATTACTCGCTTGAACATTTTGCAAATGAAGAAAAGATTATGCAGGAAAAAAACTATCCCCAAATAAATGAACATAAACAAATGCATAAATTGTTCATTTCTACTATAAATGATATTGAACAAGACTATCGCGAAGAAGGAGCAAATAAAGCATTGGTTAACACTATCAATAACCTGCTGCTAAATTGGCTTAAAAATCACATAAGAGAAGTAGACATAAGATTAGCCGATTTCATTAAAAATGACAAAAAAAATCAATAATAGCCCACTTTATGTATGCGAATTTCGCATAAAATCTCCATCTGAAGACCTTGCGTTTGAACTTTTTTCAGCAATTTCAGATGATTTTTACCTGCAAAAAAGAAATAATTCAGATACACTACTTGTTAAATTTCATTCAGAAAATTATGATAGCATCTTTTCAATTAAAAAAAGTATTAAAGAACAGTCTTCATTATTGAAAGAGGCAAAAATTGAGATATTAAAATCACGCATTTTTCAACTTAAAAAGGAAGATTGGACTGAAAAGTGGAAAAAATTTTTTAAACTACAAAAAATCGGAAAAAAATTAGTCATAAAACCATCATGGATTGACTATATAGCAAAAAAAGATGAAATTTTAATTGAAATTGACCCTGGAATGAGCTTCGGAACAGGAAAACATGAAACAACAAGATTCTGTCTTGTTGAAATTGAACGCCTGAGAGGGCAAGGCGAAAAATCATTTCTTGATGCCGGAACAGGTTCCGGGATATTATCAATCGCTGCGTCAAAACTTGGTTATTCCCGCATTAGTGCATTTGATAATGATATTGAGGCCGTAAATGTAGCAAGAGAAAATTTTAAAAAAAATTCTATTCCTCCTGGAAAAATAGAACTCCTGTATTTAAAGCTTGAAGAAGCCTACAAGATTAAAAGCCGTTTTGATGTAATTGCAGCAAACATAATTTCATCGGAATTAATCAAAAATTCAAAAATTCTAAAAGCACTTTGTTCACCTTCAGGGAAAATTATACTTGCAGGGATACCTGATCTCGATGCAAAAGATGTAATTAATGCATTTAGCGAGTTTAAAATAGTGCTTACAAAATCACGTTGTGGATGGACTGGGCTTACTTTATCAGCAATCTGATTTTTATTTTTTTTAATTTCTGATTATGAATATAGAGGAAAAAATTAGAAATCTTCCGCATTCTCCGGGAGTCTACATTTTCAGAGCAGTCTCTGGAAAAGTAATATATGTAGGAAAAGCATTAAATCTGAAAAAAAGAGTTCAGCAATATTTCCGCAAATCCTCTGCTAATTTTGCAGATCCTAAATTTCGTTCGCTTGTAAATAGTATAGAGGATATAGAATTTTTTCAAACCAGGAGCGAAAATGAAGCCCTTTTACTCGAAACAAGATTGATCAAGGAGTATTCCCCCCAATTTAATGTCTTGATGAGGGATGACAAAAGATTTTTTATGATAAAAATAGATTTAAAAGAAAAAATTCCAGCGCTTAATCTCGTCAGACTCAAAAAAAATGATGGGGCTTTATACTTCGGCCCATTTCCGCATGGCAACGCATTGCGGGAAACTGCTGAATTTATATCTGTATATTTTGGTTTGAGAGTATGTAAAAATCCTGACCCTGATATTAATGATTATAATCATTGCGTGGCAGGTTCCACAGAGAGATGTTGTGCTCCCTGTATTGGAAAAACTTCGGAGGAAAATTACCGAACAAGAATTAATGAAGCTATAAACCTGTTAAATGGCAACACAAGTGAGATAGAAAAAGAAATCAAAGAAAAAATGAAAATTGAAGCTGAAAAAGGCAACTACGAAAAGGCCGCAAAATACAGGGATATAGCAATGAATTTAAGAAGCCTTTTTAAACCGGAAAGAAAATTCTTAAACGCATACATAAGGAAAAATTTAAACACAGATTCTTTGGCAGAACTGCAAAAAGTCCTTAAGCTTAGCAAGTTACCTCGTCGGATAGAAGCATTCGATATCTCAAATATAGCGGGCGCTTTAGCCGTGGCAAGTATGGTAGTCTTTTCTGACGGGAAACCAGACAAAAAAAACTATCGTAGGTTCAGGATAAAGACTAAAAACAGTCCTGATGATTTTGCAATGATGGAGGAAGTTATAGAGAGGAGAATAAAGAGACTGATTAGTGAAAAAAGAGAATTGCCCAATTTAATTTTGATAGACGGAGGAAAAGGGCAATTGAGTGCTGCTGAAAAAGCTATAAAAAAAATCACAGAAGAAAAAATCCCGGTGGCAGGGCTTGCAAAAAGACAGGAAGAAATATTTTTACCAGGTGAGGAGGGCATTATACTTTCCCGGCATTCTCCTGCTTTAAAATTATTGCAGGCGATACGAGATGAAGCGAACAGATTTGCCATTGCATATCATCGGGAGTTACGAGATAAACGCATAGAAGATTCTATCCTGGATGACATTCCCGGAGTAGGAAAAAAAAGAAAAATCCTCCTGTTAAGAGAATTTTCTTCAGTTGAAAACCTGAGAAAATATACTCCAGAAGAAATACACAAAAGAGTCCCTCAGATCAATATTAAACTGCTAAAATTAATATGTGATTTCTTAAAGAAATAATTTTTCCTCCCTGCCTCAGCAAAATTTAGTCTAATATTAGGCTTGAAACGATATCTTTTCTAATTTGAATTGTTTTTCTTTTAATATAAGTTACTTTTAAAGTGGAGTAGAAAAATGAAAACACACAAAAGTATTCTTGCTACAAGTTTCAAAGCCTGGATAGGGACAATAATAATTCTAACAATATTTTTCACAACATTCCTTATATATCAAAGGGTCATTCTATATAAAGAAAGAGTGTCCCAGTTAAAACGTTATAACGATGATTCAACTCTAATTCTTTTGAAACAAAGTGTGAAAAATGTGGTAGAAATTATTGACTATATGATTAATGAACATTCGAAACCTTTACCTTCAGATGGTACACCGCAAAATCTAATACAAACCAAAGAATTTCACACCAAAGTCCTGGATATATTGGATAAGATAAAATCAGGCAGTAAAAGTAAAATAGCAATCACAATTATTAATTCTGATGGCGATATTCTACTGCATCCTACCAATATATTATTTACAGGAAATAATGTTTTTTTCTTAACTGATAAACAGGGAGCAGATAAATTTAAATACCTTGTCTCAGAGTGTAATAAACCAGGAGGGAAAGCAATATTTAAAACAGATGAAAATATGATTTATGCTGAATCTTTTAAACCTTTTGGTTGGATTATATGCGCTGAACCTGCAGGATTTAATAGACTCACCAGTTACTCCGTAAACAAGGCAAATCTGAAAATAGAATTAATACTTGACTGTGCAATGGTTATATTGATTTCTGCAGCAATGATGATTATAGTAATAATTTTCTCATATAGTTTTTCAAAAGGCATAAAAAGAGAAATAAATGCAATCTTGAAGTATTTTACAGATTACGCAGAACGAAAAGAACCATTTCTGGATGAGGAAAAAATACAGTACGCCGAACTTAACTTTATCGGAAGGTCCGCAAAAAGCATGGTATCGCAAATCGAAGAACTTATACAAACTGTAAAACAACTGGCAATTGATGCGGAAATCGCAAATCAATCAAAAAGTGCCTTTCTCGCAAGTATGAGTCATGAGCTTAGAACACCTATGACAGGTATTTCCGGAATGACGGAATTATTACTCGAAAGTAAACTTGATGAAAAACAAAAAGAATATCTACAAGTTATTTCTGATTGTGAAAAGAGGCTTGTAAAAATCCTTGATGAGATAGCAGAATTTAATCAGATGGAAAATAAAGGCCTTCAAATCATTAAAAAACCATCGGATCTCGAAGATGAGATTCGAACAACTGCGGATTTATTATCTCAAAAAGCAACAGAAAAAGGCATTTCACTTTTAGCAAAAATCACTTCAATGCCAAAATACTTGCTTTGTGACTCGAAACGCATAAAACAACTTATCAATATATTGGTAAATAATGCTATCAGATTTACAGAAAAAGGTTCTATCGAGCTTGAAGTCTCAGCTAATTCAAACGACAATAAAAATTATGAACTTTCTATAAAAGTATCAGATCAAGGACCAGGTATATCAGAAGAAAAACTTTCCAAACTTTTTGATTTCACAAAAGAAAAAAGTTCAGTAACTAAAAAATTCGGAGCTGTAAATCTTTCTTTGGCTGTATGCAAATATCTCACTAATAAAATGAATGGTTCCATAACCGTATCAAGTAAAAAAAATGAAGGAACAGTGTTCTCTATCAGAATCCCTCTCCAGATCCCAACACCTGACCAAATGCAAGAAGTTCAACCCCAAAAAATAGATAAAAAAGATAGCAAAACAATCAACTATAGCCACGTAAAAACCTTACTCGCCGAAGATGATTCCATAAATAGAAAAATGGCTGTCCTATTCCTCGAAAAAATTGGAATTAAACCTGTCGTAGTTGCTAATGGCAAGGAAGCTCTCGAAAAGGTGAAAAATGAAAATTTCGATATTATCTTTATGGATTGTGAAATGCCGGTTATGGATGGGCTTGAAGCTTCACGCGAAATTCGCAAACTTGAAAATGGAAAAACCATACCAATCATCGCTGTAACAGCAAATGCACTCGAAGCCGATAGACAGGATTGCTTTGACGCCGGTATGACAGATCATATAGCAAAACCTTTTAAAACAGAATCTTTAAAAAGAATTTTAGAAAAATACATTAGATGACAATCGAACATAATATCATTATTTTGGTAATTGCGAATTTCGCAGCACTAATTCTGCTATTATTAATCCTTGCAAGATTAAAGAAGAACGAAAAATATTATATTATCGAAGATGAAAGAAATAAACAATTCATCTCAATAATAGAACGTCTTGAAAGAACAATTAAAGACGAATCCTTACGCAATAGAGATGAACTGAATTCAAATTTTAAGTCATTTCGAGAAGAACTCAATAATCTCTTCAAAAATTTCTCAGAAACTATAATTCAAAATTCAAACACTATGTCCAATATGCAAAAGGGACAGTTTGAAACATTTTCAAGGGAATTAAGTAATAATATAAAAATTTTTGAAGAGGCATTATCAAAAAATATTGGAGATTTCACTATTTCTCAAAAACAAAAAATGGATGATTTTGAAAATAGACTATTAAAAACAAAATCAGATATTGATACGCTCCTCGAAAAAGTTTGTCAAACAATGGAAAAAAATCTAAGAGAAATTAATGAGGAAAATAGTAAAAAACTTGAAGAAATGCGTAAAACGGTTGATGAAAAATTACACGAAAACCTGGAAAAACGATTAAGCCAATCTTTTATGCAAGTAAGTGATCGGCTTAAACAAGTATATGAAGGACTCGGAGAAATGAAAAATCTCGCAACCGGTGTTGGCGACCTTAAAAAAGTCTTATCAAATGTGAAAACAAGAGGAATTATGGGGGAAATTCAACTCGAAGCCATCCTCCAAAATATTTTAAGTCCTTCTCAATATGAGAAAAATATATCACTCAAAAATTCAAAAGAAGCCGTGGAATTTGCACTGAAAATGCCTGGCAATAATACAGATGAACCAGTTTATATCCCGATTGATTCTAAATTTCCAGCTGAACGATATGAAAATTTGATAAAATCTTATGAAAATGGAGATAAAGCAAAAATTGAACAGGAACTTTCAAATTTAGAAAAAGAAATAAAACGTTGCGCAAAGGAGATAAGTGAAAAGTATATAAATCCTCCCACAACAACAGATTTTGCAATAATGTTCTTGCCATTTGAAGGATTATATGCTGAAGTTGTGAGAAACAGCCGCCTCGTTGAAGATATTCAAAAACAATTCAGGGTATCTGTTACAGGCCCTTCAACGTTAGCCGCATTTCTCAATTGCATTCAAATGGGTTTTAGATCTTTTGCAATAAGACAACGCACGACAGAAGTCTGGAAAATACTTTCCGCAGTCAAAACGGAATTTAAAAAATTTGCTGATACACTTGATGAGGCAAGAAAAAAAATCCAGGCAGCTGATGATAAAATAGGAGAACTTGTCGGAAAAAGAACTAAAAAGATCCAGTTAAAACTGAGAGAAGTAGAAGCACTTCCGGAAAATGAAAATCCCGCTGAATTATTAGGTTTGCAAGAACAAGATGAAGAACAGAAAGAAAATCTCTTAACTTGAATTTCTTTCATCTTCGCACAGTTGAGTAGAGAAGCCGGATGGGCACACATCCTTGTGCGAGTTTTCAAAAAATTCTACAGCAAAATGCGACTTCCCCCCCCCAAGCATCAAGAGCAAGCAGACCCTACTCCTTTCTTAAATACCAAATGTTTTTTTTAGGTTCATAAATTTTTGTATCTAACTGTTTTCTTTTTTCTGTAAACTAATAGGAGATTTTTAGTGTATAGATATCTATCTCCATAAACCGCTGATGATTGAATTCGCAAGAGATGGGCAATTGTGTGGCGCGTATGCTTGCTAAGAAAGGACATTGATGTTCAGCACAAACCTGGAGTCTATCCTGTCAATGAGAGAAAATTACACACCAGCATATCCTTCTCTACCTTGCTTTACTACACTAACCAAAGGTAAAATGCAGGTCAAAATTGAGAAAATTATCAAAAGAAACTTGCAAAATAAAAAATATATAATATAATAAAGCATAATAAAGGTTTAATAATCAAATGAGTAAGTGTCTAAAAAGAGATTTCTTCCAAATTGATCAGAATTCTCCCTATCCATTTTATGTCCAGATAAAAAACTTCCTTGCTTCTGAGATTCGTAAGGGAGTCTATAAGAAAGGAGATTTTTTGCCCTCTATCGCTGAGGTTGAGAAGATGACGTCCTGTGGTAGGGTAACAGTTGTTCGTGCGATGAGGGAATTGGTAAAAGAAGCTTTTGTATTGGCATTGAATGGAAAAGGTTACTATGTAACCGAAAAAGGAGAAACCGCTTTAGTTGGGCTTGTTTTGCCTCTTCATTCATCTTATTTTCCAATATACGCGAATCTTGTGTCTGCTTTTCAGGTGGAATGCGCCGGATTGGGGCTTTCGTGTATCTTTGCGTCGAGTGATGAGACTTTTTTCGGTTTTGAACGGGCAATTAATGAGCTTGTCCATTTCCGAGGATGCCGAGTTTTACTCCTTGTTCCACCTCTCGCTACTGACAATTTTCCTTGTAGAAGGTCGCTTTCGGTCATAAAACACGTTTGCAAGGTAGGTGGGGTGAAGGCTGCAATTATTGACAGATTAACGGATCTAGAGTTACCTCATTTTTTGCAGGATTACGACGCTGGGATTTTTGAATTGTTCTCACATTGTCGTGCACTTGGTTTGAATAGGGTTATTTTTGACTCAGCTTTTTTTCGAAAAGAATTCTTTTGTAGAGTCATAGAAGAAAGAGTTTTTGCCAAGATTAAATTTTCATTTGCGGACTTTGCAAAACTTCTAAAATCAGGGAAGTGTTTTCGTCACATTTCGTGTGATGCGATATTTTGCGAAGATATGACAGCGAGACGTATCACGCAGATATTTGGAGAAAAACCACCGTTCAGGATTTTCGGATGGAATGGAACTGCTATAGCGTACGCAGTTAGACCTTTCATTGACACACTTGATCCTGGTTTTCCAGGAGCCGTAAGGCCTGCCCTGGACCTGCTTCTTTCCGAAGAAAAAAAGCAAAAGAGGCTTATTATAAAATTGAAGCCTTCATTACGATTATCAAACAATGGGAAAAAGAGGCATTTCGCCCAAAAATAAAAAAAAAAGGAGTACAACATGAACTGCGAACTTCGCAAGGCTATCATCGAATCAGCTAAAAATGACTGTATGGATCTAGTCGGATTTGCGCCTGGTTCGCGTTTCGACAATGTTCATTACAGAATGCATCCAAAAGCACACCTAGAAGATGCAAAAACCGTCATCTGCATTGCTATCCGATACCCAATCGCAATGTATGAAAATGCCGGAAGGACGAAGGCTGAGTCATATATGTCTTTGGATTCTTATGAGGGAAATGCGATGATTTCCGCTATTCAGGGTGCCGCAATGAACATAACCAGAATAATAGAGGACTTCGGTTTCAAAGCCGTCCCGATAAGTCTGGGTAAATACCGGGTTCAACCATATAAAGACATCAGCGAACCGTGGTCTCAGGATTTTCGAAATGATGTCGCTGCGGTAGCGGCAGGACTCGGTGAAATCGGGTTGAACGGAGTGGTTATTACACCTGAATTCGGTACTCGGCAAATGATAACATCCGTAGTTACAAACGCTGAACTCCAGGCAAGTCCCCTGTATTCAGGGCCGGCACTATGTGATAAATGCGGGAAATGTGTTAAGGCATGCAAAATGAGAGCTTTCAATACAGAAAAAACAATTAAAATCAAAATTGCCGAAAAAAGTTTTGAGGTGTTTGAAAAAGACCAATGGCGTTGTATGTGGTCTAAAAAGTTCATGCTCAACGCCGAAATGGGACCAAAACTGCACGGCCTCAATGTGACTATAGAGCCTCCGGAAAGACAAATAAACGAGGAGGATGTCAGAAAAGCATTGTCTGAAAAAGGTGCGAAAGGTGGATTACAAACATGGTATACTTACTCAATGAGAGAGTGCGAACGCGAATGTGTTCCTCCTCACCTCAGGGGAAAGGATCTGGTCAAAGTTCACTCCGAAAGGGTGCAAAGTCAAAAACGCAGGGAGGTGCAAATATGAAAACGCTGACTGAGACTATAAAACGCGTTGCTATTGAAAATAAAATGGATCTCATTGGAATCGCTCCAGTGGAAAGATATAAGTACGCTCCGGAACTTGTGCACCCTTGCGCGCATCTTCCTGAGGCAAAATCGGTTATCGCAATGGCCATACGCTATCCGGACGCAATGTTTGTAAATGCAGGTTCAGGAGATGCTGAAAGCATATTTTCAATAGAAGTTTACCAAAATAAAATCATCGGGAATTTCCTTTATAATGCGGCTTTGCGAATTTCGCGAATATTGGAGGACAAAGGATATAAAACCATACCGATGACAGTTTCTGGCAGATGGCGGGTCCACCCATATAAGAGCATACTGACAAACTGGTGCGCCGATTTTTCGAACAGACATGCGGCGGTAGCGGCAGGTTTGGGCGAGTTTGGATTACATTCCTTGTGTATAACGGAAAAATTCGGTATGCGCCAAAGATTCATATCCGTGATAACTGAAGCTGAACTGGAAGCTGACCCCATGTATTCCGGACCGCCATTATGCGATAAGTGCATGCTATGTGTCAAATCATGTCCAGTGAAAGCCATATCCAAACTGAAGACAGAGAAGTTACAAATAGGAGAAAGGACTTTCGTGTATCTGAAAGTCGATCACTGGCGTTGTGGTTGGTCGGAACAAATAAATAATGTTCCTGAGGAAGGTCCATTGTTTGCTGGACAAGATCAAGGCATATTGCCACCTGAGGAAGGGGAAATCACGGACGAAATGTTCCTATCGGCATTTTATCAAAAGAATTCCATCGTTGGCCTTCAGGCGACCATGACCCACGCTATGGGTAACTGTATGAGGATGTGCATTCCACCAACATTACGTGGCAAGCAAAAATACCCTAAAAATTACTGTCTGCAGATGATGAAGAACAGAAACTTCACCTCGGATAATAGTAAAAATAAGCCATCTCTGTACAGAGTAAACCCCTTAGCCTAATGCTGTTCATATAATGCTTTTTAACCTATATTTTGTGTTTAATCAGTATGTATAGTGCAGTTACGAAGAATCAAGGCGATAGTGTAGTAACTATTCCGAGTTGGTGGGACGAAGCAGATATGTCGTAATAAGCAAACTTTTGCGGAATCAATCATCACAAAACAAAATGAATAATTTCGTGAACTTTAATGCAGTTCATAACATATTTATTATCAACAGCTCAAACTCTTGTCGGCTGAGTGAACCACAAAAAATTTAGGTTTAATATTGTCAGCAGATCCAATAATTCTTCTATGTAAGAAATATAAGGAGATATATATAGGTGCATGGGAGAAAAATGAAATACCCTGCTCATTTTATAAAGATAAGACTTGCTAATTTTTATTGTTTTCGAGATGAGATTTTTAAATTTATCCGATTAAGATGCTTGTAATTTGATGATATTGACACTCCCCTCCTATTATTGACTTTGTCAGGGGCAGTTCTTTTTTGGAACTATTTTGAAGCGAAGATTAATTCAATGTATTAGATGGATAGCCCCACTTTAATTTTCTGCCTTTTTGATAATAGAAAAAATCAGATTGAAGATCATCTTTTGATATGTTACTTTGTGTCGTTGGAAATTTCCTGTTTTTGTATTTTTGTAAATAATAATAATATGTTTAAAATATTTGTTAGTCTATTTCCCGAACTTTTTATGAAAAATTTATGTGAATTGTGTTTTGGAGCTTGAGTCCTTCAGATGAATTTTATGAAATGTTTCATGTCAGTGACTATCTGCAGATTCACTGTAATATTTGGCTATGCTGATTCCCGAATATTCTCCAATTTTATTTCCCAGTGAAGTTGTTTTTAATTCAATATCCTTCATCATTTGAGTCCATGCGAAGCGTGGTAGTAGTTTTTTCAGAGGTTCTATAAGAAGATTTCCCGCTGCAACCGCAATGGTTCCCATTATAATCATTTCCGGGTTAAAAATGTTAATGAAAATTCCTATGGCTTGCGAATTTCGCAAACATATTTCGTCCCACAAGCTCAAAGCATAGCCATTTTTTAGTTTTACTGCTTCTATGAGAGCGGGATATCCTATTTTGCTTTTATCATTGGCTGCGATTTTCATTATAGGGTGGTCTGGTTGTCCACTTAAGTCAGATAATATTCTTTGAGAGATGGCCTTTCCGCCGCAATAAGCCTCATAACAGCCTCTTAATCCACAATTACAGGTAGGTCCTTTGGGGTTTAATACCACGTGACCGAGTTCTCCGGCGAGGAGATTTCTTCCGCGTAGAAGAACTCCTTCAGAGATTATTCCTCCTCCAATGCCAGTGCTCATTGTAAGATAGATGATATTTTTTCTGCCCTGTCCGACGCCAAAAAGCCATTCGGCTAATGCACCTGCGTTTGCGTCATTATCGAAGTATACTTTACTTTTAAAATTTTCACTGATGATATCTTTTAAATGGATATTATCCCATTTTTTCATATTGGGAGAAGCAAGTAATATTCCTTTTTGGAGATCTGCGGGGCCTGGTGCACCTATCCCTATGGCGGAGATATCTGATTCGGAAATAGAGCAATCACACAGCATATTTTTTGCGGAGTTTATCATATCTTTGATTACATCTTCAGGGTTTCTATCTGAGTTTACTACTCGATCAGATGCTAAGATGTTTCCTTTATCGTCACCAATACAAATAGCGATTTTTGTTCCGCCGATATCAAATCCGAGATATTTTTTTTCTTTTTTCATATTTATACCTCTTTTTTCATAGTCTTATTTATTAAATTTTTTTGTTTTTTTAATTCGAAAACTTTTTGGGATAATTTTATTTTTTCATCTTCATCTTTTTCTAAAGTTATTTTATGCATTAAGGTGGAGATTTCTCTTGAAATGTGGAAGTTTTTAATTACCATGATGCAGTCTTCATAAGCTTTTTTTGCAGATTCTTCATTGAAGTTACTTTCAGATACTAATATTTTGCCTAAAATTGGGTCATTGCTTTCATTTAATTTTTCTGAGAGTACTGGCACTACTCTTTCCCATTCACCGTTTAATGTCATTGAGACAGCAGTTTCAATAGCCCTACCTACTGGTGTTGAGCTTATCATATCTTCAGGTAAATCTTCTGCTAATTTTCTGCAAAAAGTTCCGTGGAATAAGCAAAGTTCAAGGAGTATTTCTTCGGCTTTTCTCATTTGTGATTCGAGAGAAGAGGAGAGGGGATTATTGTTTTGCTCTTTTTGTGTAGAATGATTCTGTTTTTTTCTCAGCTCATCGAGAATAAGGGACTCAGGTGTATTCATTTTTATTGCGAGTGTACTTATGAAGGAATTTCTAAGTACCGGGTTATTAATTTTTGCAATAAGTTCTGTTACATTCAAAGAGGCCTCTTTTTTTTCGAAAGGAGAGAGGGTTTTATCTTTTGGGAAAACTTCATTCATTAAAAAATCAAAGAAAAATAATCTGGAATCTATAATTTCTTTTAATTTTTCGGGACCTTCATTTTTGAGAATAGAATCGGGGTCATCATCTGGAGGCAATACAATTACATAAGTTTCCATATCGAGGGAAAGTAATATTTCTATTGCGCGGAATATGGCTTTTTTTCCGGCTTCATCTCCGTCAAAGCAAATATAGACTTTATTAGAATATCTTTTCAAGAGGGCTGCCTGTTCATTTGTGAAGGAAGTTCCCTGTGGTGCTACAGCGTTTGTTATGCCAGCACAGTGCATAGCAATTACGTCAAGTTGACCTTCACATATTATAGAAAAATCCTTTTTTCTTATGGATTCTTTTGCGAGGTGTAGAGCATAAAGGAGTTTTCCTTTTTTGAATATTGGTGTTTCGGGGCTATTTACGTATTTGGCTTCCTTCTCATTGTTGTCTATGCTTCTTGCGCTGAATCCTACTGTTCTTCCTATTTCATCTTTGATGGGAAAAATCAATCTATTTCTAAATCTATCGTAGATTTTCCCATTTTCATGATTTCTAAGTATTATTCCCGCTTCAAGCATTTCATTCTGAGAATATTCCTTCATAGATAGGAATTTGAGAGCCTCGTCCCATGAATCGGAAGATGCTCCCAACTCGAATTTTTCTATAATTTCATCTGTTATTCCGCGTTTTTTAGCATATTCGAATACTTTTAAATTTTTTCTCTCCACTAAATTTTTATGGTACAAAGAAAGAACATCCTGATGTAATTTAAAGAGTCTTTCCTTCTGGTCTTTTGTATGACTTTGTGCTTTTAAATATGATTTTTCGGGGATATTAATGCCAGCTCTGTCCGCAAGGATTTTTATTGCAGTAATATAATCTACATTTTCTTTTTCCATTATGAATTTCACTACATCTCCACCTTTTCCACAACCAAAGCAATAATACATTTGCCTTGATGGGCTGACGGTAAAGGAGGGAGTTTTTTCATTGTGAAAAGGGCAGAGAGCTTTGAACGAAGTACCGGCTCTTTTTAATGGAAAGTAAGTCTGAATAACATCAATGATGTCACTTTTTGCTTTGATATCTTCTATTATGTTATCAGGTATGAAGGGCATAAACTTTAAACTTAAAATTCGCTTTTTGCTTTTCTGGTCATGAGGTCTATAAGACAACTTCTTGGATCCTTATTATCGTATAGTCCGGAATAAACCTCATTTATTATAGGAGTATCTACATTATATTTTTTAGCGAGATTGAATGCGCTGTTAGTTGTTTTTACTCCTTCTGCCACAACATTTCCCATAGAGGCAAGGATATCATTTAACTTTCTACCTTTTCCGAGTTCTTCTCCTACGAATCTATTTCTGCTGTGTTTGCTCATACATGTTACAATGATATCTCCTGTTCCGCTTAATCCAGAAAAAGTTTCTTGTTTTCCTCCGAGAATTTTACCGAGTCTTGCAAGTTCGGCAATAGCCCTTGTAATAAGAGCGGCCTTGGCGTTGTCTCCCAATTTCATTCCGTCTGATATTCCTGCAGCTATGGCATATATATTTTTTAATGCACCTCCGAGTTCAACGCCAATGACATCGTTTGAGGTATAGACGCGAAAATTTTTATTCATAAAGATTTTTTGAATTAAGATAGCATATTCTTTACTTTTTGAAGCTACAACTACTGCTGTGGGTTGATTTACGGATACTTCTTCTGCGTGACTTGGTCCTGATAGGACAGCGTATGCCTTTGATTTTTTTACTTCCTCAGAGAAGACTTCACTTACTCTTTTGAGGGTATTATTTTCTATTCCCTTGGCCAGATTTAGAATCATTTTATCTTTGAAAAGCTCTACATTTAAATTTCGTAAAACTGAACGCAGAAATTGTGATGGAATTGCAAGAACAACTAATTCAGATTTTTTAATAGCTTCATTTCCATCTTCAAATAAGCCAATTTCTTCTGGAATTCTTATTCCTGGCAAGAAGCGTGAGTTTTCTCTTGTTTTGCGAATTTCGCAAATATTTTCAGGGAAGGCTCCCCACAATGACACTTTATGTCCATTTAAGTGGAGCAGCAATGCTATTGCTGTTCCCCATGCGCCATCGCCTAAAACTGTTGCGTTAATTTTCATTTTTCCTTCTGTCAAACCGTATTTCTGTTCCATTTAGTAATCTTTTTATATTAGAATGGTGTTTTATGATGCTAAGAAGAGATACCAAAAAAAAAGATATGAAAATAATTGAAGAGAAATTATCCGCTAAAAGTTTTGTATAAATTCCATAGAATACTGGCAAAAAAGCTGAGGCAACTATGCTGGCAAGAGAGACAAATCTCGATAATGAAAATACGGCGAACCAGATAATTAGTGAGCAGATGACAGAAATTGGGGAAATTGCGAAAATCGCACCTGCCGCTGTTGCTACACCTTTTCCTCCTTTAAAATTCAGGAAAATGGTCCATACATGACCGGAAAATGTTCCTGCGAATGCGGCGCATTTTATAAAGTCTGGATTTATATTCTGAGTTTTTTTTTCAATGGCTCCTGCGATTATAACTGGAATAAAGCCTTTCAAAAAATCAAGAATGAAACAAATATAACCATATTTTTTGCCAAATATGCGTAAGACATTTGTAGCTCCGATATTTCCGCTGCCATGTTTTCTTATATCAATGCCTTTAATTTTTCCGATAAGGAAGCCAAAGGGGATAGAGCCTATTATGTACGATGCAATAACAATTGAAAATATTATAAAAAATTTTTTTTCCATTTTATTTTATAGATTTTGTTAGGGCGTTCTATTTTTGAGCAGTTTCGTAGATTTTTATTCCTTTTATAATTTCTATTGCACGTTCAAGCTGAATGTCAGTAGTGGTGTTATGTCCTTCTGGTTTTACGATTCCCGGATATGCCAGCCTCTGGTTATAAATTTGTTCCATTTGTTTTCTTGACAGAGGAACACTTATATCGGGTTCTATTCCATGTTCATGAATTTGCAATTTATTTGGAGTAAAGTATTTTGCTGTTGTTAGGCGTATTGCTCCGCCGTCATCATCTGGTAATGGAATAATAGTCTGAACAGAGCCTTTTCCAAATGTTTTTGTACCGATTAGAACTGCTCTTTTATAATCTTTCATGCATCCTGCAAAAATTTCTGATGCACTGGCAGAATTTTGATCAACGAGTATTACCATAGGGAAGTTATTATCGCCGGAATCGAGATATTTTTTACAATTTAATGCGTAATATTTTTTTTCATATTCTTGATTTCTCCCAACGGTGCTTACGACTAATTTGCCTGTTTCAATGAATCTACTGCAAACTTCGATAGCTGAATTTAGAAGTCCACCCGGATTTCCACGCAGGTCTATGATGATTGCATTCATTCCTTTTTCTTTGAGTTTCAATAATTCTTCATCGAGTTTTGCGGCAGTTGGAATAGTGAATTGGGTTATTCGCAAATACGCAATACCATCTTCAATAATTTTTGCCGCTTTCACTGTTGACAACTCAATGTTTTCACGAACTAAAGTAAGAGAAAAACTTTGCTCCATATCTTCTCTTAAAATTTCGAGCTCTACCTTTGTGCCCGGTTCTCCTTTGAGCATTTTTACGCATTCGTCGAGGTTCATATTCGAAGTTTGCTTGCCATCTATTTCAAGGATTATATCTCCGGGTTTGATACCAGCTTTAAATGCAGGACTATCGTCCAATGGCGCAATAACAACAAGGGTACCATCTTTGTAAGAGACTATCATACCAACTCCGCCAAACTCTTTTCCTTCATTTTCTTCGACCATATTTTTGACCGTTTGAGGTTCCATGTATGAACAGAAAGGATCTAATTCGCGAAGGATTCCCTTGAGGGCTCCTTTTACTATATTTTTGTAACTTACCTTATCTGCATCAACATAGTTTTTTCGTACAGTGTTTATTACAGACATTAGTCTATATATATAGCTATATCCATCTTCCTCTGGAATATCATTTTTTGCAGAGGAGTAAACTCTATATCCAAAAAAGAGGTTTATAATAAGGACAAAACTTATAAGGTAAAATATAATTTTTCTACTTGTTTGCTGATTAATCATTACAACTCCTTATATTTAGTATTTCATTAATTTTTTTTATAATATCGAGGGGTTCTGACATTCTTCCTTCACCATCTTCTCCACAAGCCATTCTGCCTTTTTCAGGGCCGATAAAAATGATGCCACGTTTTTTAAGTTTATGGCAATTTTCCTTCAGCGCTGGATTATTCCACATTCTTGAATTCATTGCTGGAGCAATTAATATTTTTCCATTATGTGAGAGTGCATAAGTTGAAAGAGGGTCATCAGCAATGCCGTTTGCGATTTTCGCAATTATATTTGCTGTTGCAGGGGCGATCACGAGAAGGGAACAGTTTTTTGCTAATTCTATGTGTCCCGGTTGCCATTCTGGTAAGTCCCATAAATCAGTGATTACTTTATTTCTCGATAATGTAAAGAATGTTCTTTCACAGACAAGTCTTTGAGCGGCTTCTGTCATAATTACAGTCACATTAAATCCATTTGCAGTTAATTTACTTGTTAGGTCAGCTGCTTTATACGCGGCTATTGAACCTGTAACGCCAAGTACTATGTTTTTGTTTTTAGTCATAGAATCCTGAATCTTTTAGTCTAGATGTTTTCTTATGTAATATATCCAATAAACAGGAAATATCACTGATTGCTTTATTAAGTTCCTTATTTATTATCAGATAATCATATTTTTTCCAGAAATTTAATTCTTTTTTTGCATTATGGAGGCGTTTTTCGATGATATCTTTATTCTCGGTTGCTCTTGATTTCAGACGTCTTTCTAATTCAGCGAAGCTGGGAGGTCCGATAAAGACCATTTCCAGACATCTCCTGAGGAGAGCATCTTTTCTGGATTTATTTTTAATTTTCATAGCGCCCTGCACATCTATATCCA